>Ga0222712_10000259_pt1 | contig 74466 bp, 61 predicted proteins | sample C33_657DmetaG_FD_165043 | JGI IMG/M metagenome (GOLD analysis project Ga0222712, IMG submission 165043) | Estuarine water microbial communities from San Francisco Bay, California, United States - C33_657D | ecosystem: Environmental > Aquatic > Marine > Unclassified | place: USA: California... | reverse complement strand
TCACCTTGTGCTCCTGTGTCACCTTGTGCTCCTTGAAGACCTTGATCTCCTTGTGCTCCTTGAAGACCTTGATCTCCTTGTGCTCCTTGAAGACCTTGATCTCCTTGTGCTCCTTGAAGACCTGTGTCACCTTGTGCTCCTTGAAGACCTGTGTCACCCTGTGCTCCTATGTCACCTTGTGCTCCTGTGTCACCTTGTGCTCCTGTGTCACCTTGTGCTCCTGTGTCACCTTGTGCTCCTTGAAGACCTGTGTCACCTTGTGCTCCTTGAAGACCTTGATCTCCTTGTGCTCCTGTGTCACCTTGTGCTCCTGTGTCACCTTGTGCTCCTGTGTCACCTTGTGCTCCTGTGTCACCTTGTGCTCCTTGAAGACCTTGATCTCCTTGTGCTCCATCGGAACCTGTTGCTCCTTGTGCTCCATCGGAACCTGTTGCTCCTTGTGCTCCGGTATCTCCTTGTGCTCCATCGAAACCCGTTGCTCCCTGTGCTCCAGTGTCACCCTGTAGACCAGAAAATCCCTGCGCTCCTTGTGCTCCGTCTGCTCCAGAATCTCCTTGTGCCCCATCAGAACCGGTTGATCCCTGTGCTCCAGTATCTCCCTGCAGACCAGAAAATCCCTGCGCTCCCTGTGCTCCATCTGCTCCAGAATCTCCTTGTGCTCCCTCTGCTCCTTGTGCTCCCTCTGCTCCTTGTGCTCCATCAACACCGGATATTCCGGATGTCCCAGAAGCACCTTCTGCTCCTTGAGCTCCGTCGAATCCGTTAGCTCCTTGTGCTCCTTCAGCACCCGTTGCTCCCTGTGCTCCATCGAAACCAGTTGCTCCTTGTGCTCCATCAGAACCCGTTGCTCCCTGTGCTCCCTCTGCTCCTTGTGCTCCGTCAAAACCGGTTGCTCCTTGTGCTCCATCAGATCCATTAGATCCTTGTGCTCCGTCTGCTCCGATCGATCCTTGTGCTCCATCAGTACCTTGCGCCCCCTCAGCACCTTGCGCTCCCTGTTCACCCTGTAATCCAGTATATCCCTGTGCTCCATCAGCACCTTGCGCTCCATCTATACCATCTGCTCCCTGTGCTCCATCAGAACCAGTTGCTCCCTGTGCTCCATCAGAACCAGTTGCTCCTTGCGCTCCATCTATACCATCTGCTCCCTGTGCTCCATCGGAACCAGTTGCTCCCTGTGCTCCATCAGAACCAGTTGCTCCCTGAGCTCCATCAGAACCAGTTGCTCCCTGAGCTCCATCAGAACCAGTTGCTCCCTGAGCTCCATCAGAACCAGTTGCTCCCTGAGCTCCATCAGAACCAGTTGCTCCCTGAGCTCCATCTATACCATCTGCTCCATTAGATCCTTGTGCTCCATCAGAACCATTAGCTCCCTGTGCTCCGTCTGCTCCATTAGCTCCTTGAGCTCCGTCGGAACCATTAGCTCCTTGTGCTCCATCAGAACCCTGTGCTCCATCGGAACCAGTTGCTCCTTGTGCTCCGTCTATACCATTAGATCCTTGCGCTCCGTCTGCTCCATTAGATCCTTGTGCTCCGTCTATACCATCTGCTCCTTGTGCTCCATCGGAACCAGTTGCTCCTTGTGCTCCATCAGAACCCTGTGCTCCGTCTACACCATCAGAACCAGTTGCTCCTTGTGATCCGATAGCACCTTGTGCTCCATCTATACCATCTGCTCCTTGTGCTCCATCGGAGCCATTAGCTCCTTGTGCTCCGTCTACACCATCAGAACCAGTTGCTCCTTGTGCTCCGTCTACACCATCAGAACCAGTTGCTCCTTGTGATCCCTGTGCTCCATCGGAACCATTAGCTCCTTGAGCTCCTGATAATCCCTGTGCTCCAGTGTCACCCTTTGAACCTTGAGCTCCTGATAATCCCTGTGCTCCGGTGTCACCCTTTGAGCCTTGAGCTCCTGATAATCCTTGTTCTCCCGTGTCACCCTTTGAACCTTGAGCTCCTGATAATCCTTGTGCTCCTTGTGCTCCTTGTGCTCCTGTGTCACCCTGTGCTCCTGTGTCACCCTGTGCTCCTGAACCACCACTAGTTCCACCAGTATTAGTTATCCAATATGTGTCGTAGTCTCCGTTACTATTTTTTGCTAGAATTTGCCCTTGAGTTCCGCCAGTAGGTACGCCAACACCAGCAGATCCTTGTGATCCTGTATCGCCTTTTAAACCCTGGGATCCTGTGTCTCCCTTTGAACCTTGTGCTCCCGTAGATCCAGCATCACCTTTAGATCCTTGGGCTCCTGTTGAACCAGCATCGCCTTTTGAACCTTGCGCTCCTGTATCTCCCTTTGAACCCTGTGCTCCATCAGCACCATCTAAACCTTGAGATCCGGCAGAACCTGCTGCTCCTTGTGGTCCAGCTGCTCCTTGCGCTCCTGCACCAGCAGCTCCTTGTGCACCAGTACCTCCCTTGGCTCCTTGTGCTCCGTCGGATCCTGCATATCCCTGTGCTCCGCCTATTCCTTGAAGACCAGTTGGTCCGGTTGCTCCTTGAGCTCCGTTTACACCAGGACCACCTTGAGCACCTTGTGCTCCTGTCTCTCCGGGATCACCTTGAGCACCCATTGGACCTGCTGCTCCGGTCGGTCCCACTGCAGTATTAAGGGGATCTTCTAATATGTTATAGAAACTGTCGAATAAATCTTCGAAGTCTTGTTGGGTTGGTATATCACCCGTTTGAAATCGTATCCTAAGTTCCGGTCTGGTTTTCTGTGCCAACTCTAGTGCTTTTATTCAACCCTATATATCATCATCAATTTGGTTAAGGTATATTTACCCGCAAAAAAAGAAGATCGTAGGATCTTCTTTTTGAAATAATGAATTTTTATAATTTTTTCTTCTAATAACCTCTCTTTTGTCTTTCTCTATTTTCTTTGTTTTTAGCAAAATACATGTTCATTAGATCTGAAGGTGTTAATCCTGCTGCTAACATCATGTTAAATAGAAAGTGTTGAATATCAATTAGTTCCATTTGAAGTTCTTTCTTGTCGTCATCAGTTAATGATTCAAAAGTCATATTAGGAGCTTTTTCGTGGTATACCTTTTTCCATGGTTTCCAAACACCATTTCCAATGCCATCTTTGATCCCTCCTAGTGCATCAAATGTTTCCCTCAATTCATCTTGAATTGCATGATAATTCCAATCAAAGAATTGTCTGAATTCATTTAATGGTTTATTTCTTAGCTCTTCGAAATTATAACCATACACATTCTCTTGAATATCCTTTTGCAAATTATAAAGATCAGCAAGGGTGTTTTTAGATTCATTGAATACATCTTCAACTTCTAGGTGTGCGCATGAATTGTCTACGTTAGCCATATTATTTTGTTTTTAATAGTTCTTGTAATTCCATGATTTTAGTCTCGCATTCAACATATTTCTTCTTAGCGGATTTTCTCATCGTGTATAATGTTGTAAGTACATCTCTTAGTACCGGTTCTTCGCCTTCCTTAGGTAAGAAGTATGCACCTCCTGCAGTTTTGATTGCACCCTCCGGTGGGCTTGCTAGATTCTTTCCTATGAATATCTCTGGTGATAATCCCCATTGCATCATTGTATTAGGATATAGTGAAGCAAAGTCAAAACATACTACCCATTCGTGTAATCCTTTAATGGGCTGTTTAACATAAGCTCCTTCGAATCTAACATGTTCTTCATCCTTTCTATCGTATACTATGACACGATTTTTTTGTCTGAATTTTCGGAGCATTAATACTTCAGTTGTCCAGACAGGAGACAAAGCCCTGTTAATCTCTACACCACTTACGTTTGCTATTTTAAAGAACGTAGCAAGCGTATTTAACTTCTGATCAATGTAATGTACTAGACAGGAGTCAATGGCGTTATAAAAGATATACGTCTCAAAATCTGATTCATATAAATCTTTTAATGTTCCATTGTATGTGATCTTAGAAACTCCGAGTGCTGCATTGGAAACATATGCTAATGAATCTGATTCCCTGATCTTAATTACTCTATCCCATTTCTTATAGATCTGAATGTAATCGACCATTAGTACGTGCATTGGAATTTGATCTTTACCTAGAAGCACACCACTTGGTGAAGATATTTTAGGATCAATACCTAATTTACGAGCACGATTAGTTAAATAAGGCCAGTCATATCCAAACCAGTTCCATCCTGTGATGAGTGGCATTTTGTGCATGAGCTTTGCCATGAACGTATAGATCATATCAAACTCACTTTCAAAAGATCTATAATTGAAAGTCCATTTGGTATCGTAAGGTAAATCCTTAAAGTGATCGTTAACTCTCTTTTCAATATTTAGAATCTTTGGAGAATCCATTTTATCTAAACCAAGAACTAAGATCTTACCAGTGGATGATGCAATTGCAATTGTTAGTACCTTGTTGTTAGCACGTAGGGTGTCAAGCGAATCTGCTCTGTTGTCTGTGATCTCAACCTCAATATCGACAAAGTATTTTTTGGGGGTTTGCGTTGCCCAGAGAGGCTTTGTGATTTCAGGGTCGAATGATTCAAGTAATTCAACTTGCCGATATTTGTCGTATTTTAAAGTTGATTGCTTCTTAACAGGAAAACCGTCCCAAGAAGCCCAACCCTTTTCACGACTCCTATCGGAAGCCGAACACTTTCTCCATGTGTATCTTTCGGATACTGGTATCTTTAAATCTAAGTAGGCTAAATCGCCTTCTTCCGTGTAATGAGAAACCCTTAAAGATTCTCCGAGATTTTCAATGTCGATTATCATATCGACTTTTATACAAAAATAAACGGAGTAGTTTCAAGGAATAAATCCTGTTCTATTGATTTAATTGGGCAAGATAGGCAGATAGTTTTTTATCCGCGGGGACGAAGTCTATTTTTTCCTCAATGAAGATTTTCCAGGCATCTCTACCGTATGGACCTATTCCTGGAAATTTGTTAGGATCTCTTTCACCCGAATTCCATGCTTTGGTGAAATCCAGTATTCTCTTTGCCTTGATGTTTTGAAATCCAGTGGATTTAAGGATTTCGGAGATGGCGGGTATGTGAGATTCGTTTAAAGAATTTGGTGTGGGAAAAACATCGAAGAACTTAGTAATCACTGGACGAACCTGTTGATTACTAGTTTGATTTAAGAGAATGCACGAAATCATGATCTTCCAAGGATTCCCTATATAGTGTGTTTGTATTAGATCGAGTTTTTCCACACACCAAATGTAAGAGATTTAGTTTAGAGAAATTTGTTTTTTTCTCAATTTGTTCTTATCTTCAGCTTCACTTAGATCAATGGTTAAAATTCCATTTTCAACTTTAGCTTCTACTTTCTTTAGATCTAGATTTCTAAAAGAATAATCCCTGATACTCTTATTGATTGATCTTGATTTTCCGTTGATTTCTTTTTCTCCCTTAATGGTTAATAAAGCTTCATCCTGATCAATCACAACTGAAAGATCGTCTTTGCTGAATCCAGGTACATCGAACGAAAGGATTTGGGTTTCTTCCTGTAGATTATTACCTAGGAATAAATCTAAACCATTGTAGATATCCAATAGTCTAGTTGCTGGTGAATAGATTCTTGTATTCATAGTTTATAAATTATATTAACTAATAAACTGCAAAAAAAATGCCTTAATAAATATTAAGACATTTTCACATACGTTACGGGGAAAATTAGAAATTTTGTCACCCGATTATTGACTCTTAAGCATATTTTTCTGGAATTCTTTCCATCCCATTACTGGATTACTTATAGACTTAGATTCTTTTTTCTTTTTACCTTTCTTAGCTGCTCCGGTTCCTGCAGTCAGAGATGGAAACACATCACCAGATCCAACTGAATCTTTTGTTGGCGGTGCAACCTCTCCCATGCCAGGGGTAGCATCTAAAGAAGCCATTGCTCCTTCGCTTTCATAAATGTTGGTAACTTTCTCCTTGAATACTCTGAAAGCACCATTGTCGTTATTTAGAACATATCCAATAACTTCCCCTCTAGAGTTTCTAATAGAATCATTGATTGTTCCAGTTCTTCCATCCAATAGGGAAGCTTGTTTTCCAACTGCTGGATCTTGTTCTCTAACAATATTAGCTGATGGTTGTGCATTAGACGATCCACCGCCACATCCGCATCCTTCATTGATCTTTTGGTCTGCCATATTATTTAATTTTATTCTTCTTTATAAATTCTCTATAGTCTGCTAGATTACCGGGTCTTCTAGATTTTTCTTTGGAAGGATCGTATTGTGCATCTGGGCTTAAACGATAATGAATGTCCTTTAATACTCCTTCTTCTACCTCTTCTGGTAATTTCTTATGTTTGGTCTCAGCAAACTCTTTCAGCTTAGCTAAGGACATGCTATTAGCTAAATTTGTTATCTCTTCTTTGTATTTGGGATTAATATCGGTGGGATTGATTCCTTTCTTGCCGTTGGTCTTTTTCCACATCTTTACTCCGTATGCCTGACCAAATAATCTTTGTTGAGTTCTGGAGAGTGATTTCTCATTAATCATAGTTCGTGTTAATATAACTATTTATCTTTACCAGAAACTCTTTTCTTGGAATGCTCATCCATTGTCCAAATAAATCTCCTGTAGTTTTTCTTAACCATTTTAAATCCAGTATCATTGTCTGGGATTTTAACAGGACTATCAGGAACCTCATAGTTATGGGTTTCTGAGTTTCCCTCTTGGATTTGATCTTCTACAGGAGATTTAGGATTTTTCATTTTTTTACTTGTCTTTTTCTTGCAACACCGATTCGATGTTAGACAAGGCAACCGAGGTCACTTCAAATTCCAAAATATCGGATTTTAAGTGGTCGTGGATTCTAGCTTCTGCCTCGGTTACACCTGTAGCCTCTACTAGCATCACGGTTTTAGTGATCATTGGTTTTCCTTGTTTGTTTGTTTCACCAGAATCAAACGTTACTTTACATTGATAATAAGCCATAATTTTTTGTTTTTATATACCAATTAAAGATATAATCAATGAGGTTGTTTCAAATTTTGATGTTCTATATATCAATGGACACAAAAAACCAGCCCTAAGGCTGGCTTCTAAAGTTTTATCTTATTGCTCAGTTGTCTTCTTAGCATTCTGAACATCTAAACGAAGTTCTTGTGCTAATTTCTTGATTTCTTGAGCTTGAGTTCTAACTCTTGTTCCGGCTGATTTATTGCCTTTAACAAAGAATTTTTCAACGTTTTCTTTCATTGACTCTAAGAGTGCAACTAATTTTTCGTAGCTTTCCATAAAAAAATATTTATTAATTATATTGACTATGCCCCTTTAGTTTCATTAACTATGAGGCTTTTAGCAAATCTTTTCCCTAATTTGGTTAGAGAATAGTGGTTTGGACCCTCTTCAGAGACAACACATTTGATTAATTGCTTGTTTCTAGAGATCCATCTTCTATCCACGGATTGTCCGCTTTCGCCAAGGGTTGCGGCAAACTCCATGATTTCCTTTCGGGTGGCTTTGTCTTTTTCGTATAAGAATTTAACTATTGAATTTTTCAATGGGTTCTTAACACTCATGTACATGACAGGAGTTAAAGACTCATTGATAAATTCACCATATTTCTTTAAATTACTCATGGGATGTTTTCATGTAGATTAGAACGCTTTGTGTGGATCCTGACTGAACACTCCATCTTCCCTCTGACCAATCTTCGATCTTAGGTGTAACAAAGCTTGTGTATTCTTCCGGGGTCATTTCTAGATTCTCCAACATCTCATCATAGAACTTAGTTACCTTTGGATTCTTCTCTAGGTAATTGTCCATTGCTTTTTCGATGATGTCAAAGGTTTGAGCCAGTAAATCGCTAGGGATAGAGAATTTGTCATCCTCTCTTGATCTATACTCGCTGTCATTCACCAAATAATCATCCATGTCATTAACATCGATAGGTTCTATGTGAATAACACCATAGCTTTTTTCGTTCTCTGAAATGATAGCAGATTTTGCAAATTTTCCGATTTTAACGATTAGGCCAATTTCTTCTTCGCCCTCACCAACTTTAAAAAAGTAGTATTGGGATTTTTCAACTTTTTGATCAACAAAATAGTCGTTGCCATATCCAGCTTCCTCGTTTATTTTGTATGCTTTAAAATCTTTAATGAATTTCATTTAGATGTTCTTTTTCTTTATATATTCAAAAGATAAAACTTAGCTCCACAAAAAACCCCTGAAATTCAGGGGTTTTGATATTAATTTGGTTCTATTAAAGACCGTAGTGTGACGTGAACTTCTTAAGATGCATTGTGTATGCTCTATCAAGTTTAATGTAATCGTGCTTGGAATTTAACATAGCTATGAAGGAAGCTCCGTATGATGCTGAATCCAATCTGATTGCATAATCAACAGCGTTTGAATACTGATCAGCTGTAAGAGGTTTAATTTTCTCAGACTTAGAAACAATAGCTGCTATTGTAGCAAACATAATATCTGGCTCGTATGTTGTATTAAATTTACCAGGATCTGATTTTTGAATCGGTTTAGGAACTGGAGCTGAATTTGGATCATCAAATACTTTCATAACATCAGCAAGAGGAATACTTTGTACTACCTCATAGAATTTAACAAAAGCATTAGCTGCAGAGAATCCAACTTCCGTTTGGAATACCTTCTTAAGTTCATCTGCAGAAATCTCGTTGCTAACTTTTCCTTGTTTTTCTAATCTTTTCATTTTGGAATAAAGAAGCTTAGAAGCATCGATCCAACCTCTAGGTGTAGCAAATTTAACATCAGGAGATTGCGGATCCAAATTGTGGAAATAATCGTCAGAGTATTCTAAGAATGATAATAATTCAGGAATAACAACCTCTCTTGGTCTAGCACCCATAGCTCCTTTTAAAGGAACCTCTGATGTTGTCACATAGTCCTGGAATCCTTTTACTGTCGGTACATAATTGTAGATAGAGAAACGATCCGCAAGTGCAGTACTGATTGGTTCAACTTCACCTGGTCTATCATCGCTTTCTCTGTTTCCAGCTGCTACGATTAACCAATTTGAAGGAAGCTTATATGTATTAATTCTTCTACCTTGAGCCAAGTTCATCATACCAGTTCTAACCGGTTGTTGAGCTCTGTTCATCTCGTCAAAAAATAGGATACCGCCTTTACCTTCTGGTCCATTATCTCTTGGCAACCAAATAGGAGGGTTTGTTCTAGTAACACCTTCACCTTTTGGATCTTCAGAAGCAATATCTACAACCGAAGGTATACCTAAAAAGTCTGCAGGGTCCATGAACTGTAAATCTATTGTCATTAGGTCTATACCTAAAGCATCACATGCTTGTCCAACGATTTCAGTTTTTCCAATACCAGGTGCTCCGTATATGAAGATAGGCTTGCTGAAACCACCGTCTACTAATGTTTCGTATCTTGTTATGATTTCATCAGCTAACTCTGCAGCATTGATATTAATAACGTCTTTTCCTGGATATGATAGATCCTTCATAGCTTCCTCTATTTGTTGATTATCCAAATCTAAGGTAGCTTCTGCGGATTCCTCAGCTGTAACCCCGTATAAATTTTTAATCTGATCCACCACTGATCTTTTTCCGCTTGGTGATAGATATGCAACCATAGGAGCTCCTGCTTTAGGTCCCTCTGGAATTGCAGGAAAAATACCTTGCTTTAATTTTGAGATAAAGCCAGAAACCCAGTCACCAGCTTTTGCAAATAATTCCTTTCCTTTTTGTATAGCTCCTTTGAACGAGTAGTCCTCGTTCACATAGTCGCTAAACTTCTTAATTCTTGCCATTTTTTATTTTGTTATTTTGCTTTATATATCTTATTACATGATAAGATCAATTCTCTTCCCGAAAGGAACTTTTACGTGCTTTCTTGGTACCCCGCCTTCTCCTAGTATAATCCAGAAAAATTTATTTACATAGCTTCTAATACTATATTCTGTCTCTTTTGGCCATCCGCCGTTAGGCCCTGTATTTGGCTCGCCATCAGTAAAGAAAAGTACAGGTCCTAATTTCTTACCCTTCTTGATGATATTTTCCTCTATCCAAGCAACAGGGGGGATGAAACTTGTTCCACCTCCGCCATACGCTTTGCGATAATTCCAGGTTTCTCCTTTTTTAATCACGTCAACTGGTTCATATACTGTGGTATCGCACCAGAGAAGATAAGTCTCCTTAGGCTTAAATGATTCCATTATATCCATAGCTTCGGAAACAAATTGTTCTAGTTCCTTTTGACTAACAGATCCTGATGTGTCCGCTATAATTACCAAAGATTCAAAAGCTTCCTTTCTTTTTTTAGATCCCCATTGAGCACCAGTTGCAAGAAATCTTCTATTAGGTAAGAAATAATCAGCCTTGCTACTCAAGCTGCTAATCATCTTTCTTAATTCCTGTTTCCAATCAACTTTAACACCCAGGAGTTTTTCGATTGCTCTCATTAATTCTCCTGGAATATCACCAGCATGTCTGTCTTTTGCCTCTTCTAGTTTAGACTCCCAGAATTTTTTAAGATCTTCTTCAGATTCTATTTTCTTAGACACTAATTTAGGTTTAGTCCCTTGACCCTCTTTGCCTGGGCCATCTCCACCTTTTTCGTTCGGATCTGGTTTTTCATTCCATGGTTTTTCTTCCCCCGGTGGCATTGGGGGAAGTGGAGGGGGTGGATCTTCACCCGGTGGTGGGGTAGGTGGTGGCGGTGTTGGCTCATACTCAACCTCAATTTTCCTTAAATCCTTTACACTAAATTTCATATTATTATAATTAGCTTATTTTTTTAACTGTTTTACCCGTTTTTGATTCAATCATTGACCTCAAATCTGGCTCTGTTACTTGTGTAATATCAGCATCACCTGTTGCAGGATCAATTGATTCGATCTTTCCGTATCCTCCACCAGGTAAGGCAACATAATCACCAACCTTTGCTTTTTCACCATAATCTTCATCATTCCCACCGCCAGATCCCGGAGGGGCAGAAACCATGACAGGAGGCTGAACCCCTCCGTAATTCCACCCTTCTTCAGGAGGTACTTGTGTGTTATTTTCTATGAGCATTTGATAGATTTGCTCTGCTGCTTTACCTTTGTAATCGCCATTTAAAAATCCTTTATCTTTATCACCAGAACCACCTAAAGCACCAGAAGGCATTGTTCCCAAAGCATTTTGATAAGTTGGCTTAGATGTATAATTTTTAGGATCTATCAATTGATTGATTTCATAATCAGCTGCCATATTCCAAATACTAGGATTTGCCTGCTTTCTTAAAAAGTGATGCAAAGAGCAGTGTAATATCTCATGACATATTACCCATCTAATTTCTGCATCCGTGTGATCATTAACGAAACCTGGATCATAATAAATATTCATTCCGTCGGTAGCCATGGTTTTGAATCTTAAATTTCTATCCTCTATGAATTTTAGATTCATGCAAAGCTGGCCAAAAAATGCCGCTTGGGTTATTAAAATAATCTGGCATTTTTGTATTTTTTTGGCAGCTACCTCATCGATACCTGTATTGGAATTAGCATCCTCGTAGATTTTGCTATAGTCTTTCCATTTTACTAATTTAGACATTCCTATGTTTTTTGCTTTATATATTCAAATGTACCACATATCCACGTAAAAAAATCCTGCGATTGCAGGATTTAGTAGTTATTTAGACGAATCGTAGCATCTTGTGAGTTCCTCCCAAAGGCCGGAGAGAGATTTAGGAACGTTCTTTTTGAATTCCATGTAATTTTTCTCTTGGATAGTCTTGGATACATCCATTGAATTGATCCATTCAGGTGAAGTTTGAATTTGAAAAGCAGGGTTTAGCTTTTTTCTCTTCTTTAATGATCTTGTTTGAAGCAAATAATTATCCAATCTTTTCTTCCCAACAGTCAATGTTTTGGGCTCATATTTATCTCCAAGGGTTTGAACAGCTGTTGATAAAAGATCATCATCAACATAATGAACAGAGTCTATCACATCAGAAAGATCGTTGGATACTATTCCCATCATCTTGTCCATCGTTTGATCGTCTATGAAGCTATGTGGACCTGGTTTAATTACAAACACAGCAACAGGTAATCCGTTATTCTGATTTGCTTTTTTAATCATCTTTAAGTGACCGTTGTTGAAAGGTTGGAATTTACCAATCACTATGTTTACTCTTCTAACGTCATCTTCTACAGATTTCTGTGAAATCGGTTCATTTTGTCCAAGTGCTGTTTTGATTTGATCAATAACTTCTGGATCTAAAACTACTTCATCTCCTATTGGGTCTTCCTCGATTTCAACCTCTGGTTCTTCGATCGGGTTCTCTACAGGTTCTTCTACAACTTCATCTCTTGGAATTTCCTCAACCTCATCTTCGATATCCTCTTCATCCTCTTCCTCTTGAGGAATGAAAGGTTTTTTAACCTTTCTGAATTGATCGAATGTTGGAATGATAGATTCAACAACGATTGAATTGTTGTTTAGGTATTCGGAGATTTCTTTAACCAATAAATTAAATTGTTCAATAGCTCCCTGTGTGAAAAACCCTCCAGGTCTTTTCTTGATTTTTCTGAAAGCAGAAAGAATTAATTTGAAAAGAGACTCATAGCTTTCATCATCAGTAATTAAAGATCTTGTTTTCTCATCTTGAATTAAATCGTGATTTGATTCAAATCCTTCTTGCTTTAAAAATTGAGGCTCTTGAAAATCAAGTCCTAAATATTTTTCTCCATATTCATCAGTGAATGAATTGAACACAGAACACACAAAAGAAATATATTTGTCTTGTGGATCCTCCCCGGTAAATGAGAATGAATCAACTCCTTTATCGAGGATGTAGTTCATCACTTCTAGTATAGTAATTCCGTAGATATCGCTTGGAAAATAACTTACCTTCTTTACATTGTTCTGTCTTGTGATATCTTCAAAAACCGGATCTAATATCTTTGCAGTGAAAGATTCTCCTGTCCCATCAATCGATCCAAATCTAAATACCACACCCTCTATTGGTTCTTCCAAAGAATCATTTAGGAATGTTTTATTTAACCCTGGATTTAAAATGGTAACAAGATATTTAGCAAAGCTTTCTGTTCCGTGATCTTTCTTAAGATTATCATGCGGTGAATTAACAAAATCATTAATTGATACTTTTTGCTCGTCAGATAGCTTACCCTGAAATATGATAGGTGGTGTTTCAACGCCTAAAAGATCTGCCCAGTAATCTAGTTCTTCTTTTTCAACGATAGTTCTTTCAACGTCACCGAATTGATTCTTAACAACAATATGTGTCAGAACCAATCCATTTTTAGGTACTCTTTGATAGGAAACTAAAACTGGACTAGGATTAATAAAAAATTCCATCCCAAATCTCCATCCGCTAGGGATTTCGTCTAAAGTTAATGCTGGTAGTTCCTGAATGTGTGAAATTGGTGATTCGTAGTACTTCATTAGTACACGATCAATTTTTGAGATGGGATTTACCTGATCTCTTTTATAAAAAGACAGAGATCCGTCGAAGATACTTTTCTCGAAAGAAAAGCTCATCCCATTTAATTTTTCAGAAACTGTTAATTCCTTTCCAAATAAATCATCAAGGAATTGCGCTCCTTGTTTTTTGTAAATCTCGCTTAAATGTTTTATCCCTGCCATATTTTTAATTTAATACTAAAACGTGTTTAGTTCCATTGTGGCTGAATGTATAATAAGGTCCCATTGCTATAGGATCTTCTAATTGAACTTCCATGTGTAGAATTAGAAATTCTATGGAAGTTATTAGTTGATCTACTAGCACATTGGATTTATAATTCAATACGCCTTTATTTTTTAATCTTAATAATTCTTTATAATACTTGTCAATTGGGGGTTGATCCTTGGACTCACAAAAGATAGAAAATAACACATCTTCTATTTCAGCTACTTTTTCCTCATCAACCAATAAATCCCAATCTCCGTATAAATTTCTCTCTATCTTACCTGCTTGACCCTGTATGGTTCGGAATAGAATTAGTTCATCTATTCTTCTTACCTTCGATACCACAGTTCCTGTATAGTGCTCAATAATAGGGAAAAATATATCGTACATGTTTTTGGATTTTATTCCTACTTCTTACCCCAAGGTTTGCTAGACTTAGTTTCGATTCCTTTTTCTTTCTTGTAATCAGACCAGGCCTTTCCTAATTCTTCCATGAATTTTTCTTGTGCTTTTTTATTGCCTTTGAATTTCTCATCGAAAGGACCAGAAACGCCATGCTTCTTATAGTACGCTTTAGCAAAAGTCAGATACTTATTCGTCTCTTCCAATTTAGAGATTGCAGTAGCTTTTTGTACCTTTAAGCTTTCCTGAATTTGTGATACTTTTTTCATTTATTTTTTTATATTATGATTTTTTTAATACAGTAGCTGCTATCTTACCTGCCTTCCCAATCGGAAGTAAAGATGATGCTGCGCTTGCTATATTCATTGCGGTTCCTACTCCTCCCGATCCAGATTCTACCTCCGTTCCGCCATATCCCATTGATCTATTGTAGTATGTGTTGCTAGCAGTTGATGCTGCATCATCTACCCATCTTATCTTTCCTGGAGGGGTGCCTGATTTTTTATAGAAGTCTGTAATCCAGTTTTTCATATCCCCGTCGTTCTTGATATTAGGAAGATCTTTTTTTGCGAAATTATCGTTGAACAATCTAAGATGCTCCGGTTTCACATCTTTATCTGATGTTGGAGGGGTTATAGTAGATCCGTCAGAAGATTTCCAATCTGTGCTAATAAATTCACTAGGCTCGAAAATTTTGGCTGCAACAGACGTGGCAAGTGACCCAGCCTGTCCAATTAGCCATCCCATTCCGGTATCGATTGGTTTTCCGTGGATATCTTTCATGTAGATATTACTCATAAAGAAATTATCCATATTCTCAAAATTACTCTTCAGAGACATGAAAATATTATAAATCCACCCAGTAAATCCAGGGGCAGAATCACTACCCGTGATTTTTTTGTATTTTTCAGGGGTATACGACTTAACATATTTATTACTGCTCTCTAGTAATTCGAATGATTGGAGATGTCTCATCTTTTTTTATTTTATATATCCAAAGATACTAAAGAGTAATATCGTAGGTCTTATATTCAAACTTCTCCCTTTTGTATATTTCTATCCTTTCCAGAGAATGCTTCATTAGATAATTCATAGACCCCTCATAGGAGAAATCGTCCACAAAATCGATGATATTTACCCTTTCCTTGCCCTCGTAAAGTCTCATACCCCTTCCTAAGCTTTGTTTGATCAAAACCTCAGATTTATATGATTCGACCAAAAATATATTGTGAATATTCTTCACAGAAACCCCGGTACTAAGTGTACCAAAGCTTGCTACCATAACTTTGTTAGCTCCTTCTTCAAGTTTGGTCTTGTAATAGTCTCTTCTCTCGGGATCAGTGTCACCGTCTATATAAAAAACTTCCTTGTCTGCTTGGATCTCCCTTAGATTCTCGTATATTCTTTTACCGTATCCCTCACCAACAGACTGGAAAAGCACAAGTGAATTTTTACTTGTCTTAGCAATAAAATCTACGATATATTTTAATCTTTTGTCTGAAGATATAACAAGCTTTCTTTCCACCCCGAATATTTCACTCCCTTCCAACTTTTCGGTGTCCTTGTTATTTTTATTGGTCCTCAGTTCGTAAAGTTTTTGTTTGAGGTTTTCGTCCAGCCAATCCATCTTAACTATTTTAATAGCGACAGGTGTGGCGTACTTGTTATCAAACAAAAACTTAGGACTAATCTCCATGGTTAATGGACCTAGGTACTGCTGGATAGTTAAATGTTCTGCGGTGTTTCTGTTTGTCAATGTTCCTGAAAGACCGAATCTATATCTCGAATCCTTACACTTAGATATAACCTCTTTAATTGACTTGGAATGGGATTGATGTGATTCATCAACAAAGATAGCTTCAACACCATCAAAGAAATCATCTTCTTGCTTAACAAGAGATTGATACGTACCAATCATTAATCCTCCCGAGATTTTATTCTTATTTCCTCCATGGATCAATTGAATGTCACAGTTATCTAATTCCTTCAATCCATATCCTTCGAAATCTTCAGATCCCTGCAAGATCAATGTGGTATTAGGAACTATCATCAGAAATTTATTGATTCCCCTTACATTTTTTAAGTACGCAAGAACAATAAATGCAATTAGGGTCTTACCCGATGATGTTGCAATTTCCAAACAGGAAAATCTAAATTTAACAATTCTCCATGCAGCTTCTATCTGATAGTCTCTAGGCTTTAATTCTTTATCTGCAAAAAATTCATTAGCCCATTCAGTGAATTCTTCAAGGGTTAAATTACCATCTACTATTTTATCAAGGCCTATTATCTCAACCTCTATTTTATATTTTTCACCGATTTCAAAAACCTCACTCCAAAGACCACTAGGGATTCTCCACAATGGACCACGCTTGTCAACAAAGCAAATTGCTCCATCCCAATGTTTTTTCTTCACGAGTGGATGAAAAAAATAATTGTGTATTTTTCTTGTTAAAGATATTTCAAGTTGCTTTCTGTCAACCTCTTCATCGTAGTCTTGTAAAAGTAACCATTGAAGGTCTTCAGATACTATAAATTTTAGCATTCAAATTTTTCTTATTTTGTTCCGCCTCTCATAAATTCCTCAAGGGCGATTCTACTCTTCACCCCATAAAGAAAATGATCAACGGTTTTAACGGTCTCATTCATAAAGCTAGAGTGATTATCAACAACATCTATTTTTCTCTTTAGCTCTGTCAAATCACCCTCTATTAAAGCAGTTTTTTCGTTTGCTCCGTATCTGGTGTTATGTTCTTCTGAATAATAAACCATTTTATTTCTACGGTCTGCTCTAAACCTTGCATTCAGCCTGGTTAGAATCTGACCTAATTTATAAGCATATTCAAGTAATCTTTGTCTATCAGAATATAGTTCGACCTGAACTTCCGCCATTTCTCTGATGTTTCTCATTCGAACAGAAAGTTCTCGGATTCTCTCAGTCCATTCAGTTCTCTCGTTTGTAAATTGTTCTTCCAGATTGCTTAGTTCATCACTCATACAACTTATTGCTTTTATTCTTTGTCTTCTTAATTTTGATATCTACTATTTCGGTTTTAATTTTCTTAGCTGCTTTTTCCTCCTTAGGGGTAAAGTTTTCACTCAGATCCGGGATCTCAAGTGAATCATCTACTCTATATACTATAGGGGCTTTCAATAGAGATTTTTTACGCTCTATTTCAGCTAGCTCTTCTTTTGTTAAATCCCAATTAAATCCCATTGTTCGTTGCTAAAATATTTTTCTAATCTTTTGATCTTCTTTCCAGATTCTCTTAGATAGTTTACTAAATCATTTAGATCCCATTTATCTCTTTCCGGTAAATCGTTCTCCTTTATAAATTTATCCCAAAGAAAAACAGTGTCACCCACAGCTAATTTTTTTCTAAGGGCATCACGTCCAGCATCATCTCCGTCGTAAAACCATCTTTTGTTTGGAATGTCAAACGGAAACGGATTGTTGATTGAACAAAGTGCAACAGCATTAGGAAAGAGGAAAGAATCAAGAGGACCTTCAAAAATTGTAACTGTTTCATCTAGGTTAACTGTTGAAAATCCAAACACCAAAGAAATCGGATCTAGTTCTTCCGCTTTAGCAATGATATCAGGATTGAAGTTTCTTAATAGATTTTTATGGATCCCACTAAGCTTATAAGTAAAGTACTTGTTAACAGCGTTTTTGTTCATATTTCTAAGCTGTAAACCCAGTATATACTTACCATCAGAGGTGAGATTTAGAATGTGTATTGACTTCTTAAACGGGCAATACAGGTACTTTTCATCCACAGTTTGATTCCTCGAAGAAAGATACTCTTTAATCGGTCTTGGAACCTCTATCAATTTAAGTTTTGTCTTGTAGTCATCACGGGAAACTAAAACGTCTTTGTAATTTTCAAGAATGAAAACATCAACATTTGCACTGATTCTTCTAGAGGTCTTCTTCAAAGAAATAGTGTTCTTAGCTTCCTCTAATTGTTCTATACTTAATTCACGATTTAAGTCATGATCAAACAGCAACCCAATTAAATCCCTGAACTGTCCACAACCGCCGTTGTAACACTTAAAAGAGAGGCTATCTAGATATAGATTGCCTCTCTTTTTTCTAGGATCATTTGAATCTCCGCAATAAGGACAAGAAAAATTTAATCTGTTCTGAGAGGTATAGATCTGTTGCTTTCCAGAATTACCCGGAAAGGATTTTTGTAGAACCTTATTTACAAGGTTCTTTACCTCTTCTAGTCCTAACTTTTGCATAAAATCTCATCTTTATTATCTTAGAGATCGTTATACAAATCGTCTAAACTTCCTGAAGATGATGCTGCCTTTTTAGGAGCTGCCTTCGGTGCTGGTTCTTCGATCTCGTCAGGAGATGATGAATCGCCGAAGAAATCATCAGCTGGTGCTGGACTTTTCTTAGCTTCGTTTTTAAGTGGATTGTTGATGCTAGTAGAAGGTCTAGAATCTGGGGATCCTGAAAGAATTTCTGCTACCATTCTTCCGTCTGGTACGATGTTTCTAATGATAGATGTGATTTTTTCACGGTCTTCATCAGTCCATTCTTTGTAGTCGTATTTCTCTACTAAGTCTTGTGGACCTTTCTTTAAATACTCAACAATTCTTTTTTGATCGTCTTCTGATTTTTCTACTGGTGTACCATCGATTGAGATTGGTCCTTTCTCACCAACGAATTGGCAAAGATCGTAGTTGTTCCAGTCTCCAACTTTTCTTACATGAATACCGAAGTTTTTACCTTCAAATAAATCATAAGGGTTGCATGGATTACCATATTCTGGTTTAATTTGTTGCTCGATTAGATCTGCAACTTTTTTACCAAATTTAAATACCATAACCTTACCTTCTAATTCAGGGTGGTTAGGATCTTTTACTATTTGTACTAAAGAATAGTAGTCTTCTTTTCTAGCAAATGATTTTGCTAACTCTTGATCTTTTGCAGATGGGGAGTTTTTTAATTTCCAGAAGATATCTTTCAAGATTGATTTCTTACCAACAGTTGATGGACAATCTGCAACGAAGTTGCTGTTGTCTACTGGGTCTTTCAACCAAACGTAATACTTATGGATTTTTGATTTTTTTGGATTTGCTACGTTAGGTAGAAATCTGATAAGTGCTTTGTAAACACCGTCTTTGCCTAATTCTGGATAAGGCTTGTAAATGTTAGCGTCTCCGCTTCCTGTGGTTGCTGGTTCGGGCTTTAAGAAGTCCTCGTTGTCCAAACTGAAAATGTCTAAATTGTCCATGTTTTTCTAAATTTTTTAAATTAACTAAAATTGATTCCTAAGTTATACCTAAGTTGTTCAAAAAGTTTCCCCTAAAATTTGTTTACCATAAAGGCTAATCCAAGTAGCATCTATAATATCGGAGCAAGGGGTTTCAACTTCCTTACTTTTCTTTATCCATAGATCCTGGTTTTGTTTCAGCGGTCTGATAAGAGGACTTAGAAGGTTATCCTCACTGTATTTATCTAAAAGTGCTTGATAAAGTTCATCTTTTTTTGCATTTCCCTTGTGTGCAAATTTTTTAATAGCAGTCGGGGAATAAATGTTTAATCTCCCGAATCCCACTATATCAACTAGTCTTTCTCTGATAAGAGCAGTACACATAGAAATATCGATCAGGGAATTTCCAGAGCTTCCGAATGATATACCCTCCATGAAAACAACGGTCTCTTCGTCAATGTGGGGTTTGATCATTTCGATGAAAGAATCAGCTATGACGAGGAAATTTTCTATCTTTTTCCTCTCTACTTCCCAGTATTCACCATCTGCTCTTTCTTTCTCTATAACCTTAATCGAGAAATTTGGGATTTCAGAAAATACCTTGAACGGAGATGACTCTTTGGCCATCATTGGTTCTATCTTTTTTGTTGTTCGATGAAAGGATCCCCATTTAGATTCACCCTCTGCTAATAAGCACCAAGCTGGAGAATTTAAACTGAAATCCACTCCTAGGATTCGTTTAGCCAATTTCTAATTTTATGTTTACGTAGTTACATCTAAAACCCACACTGAAAGTGGAAAACTGAGGAGTCGTGCTGGAATAGTTTAATTGGGTCTCTGATAATGATGTATATATCGGTTGCTGAAATTCAATGCTTGACATCATAACACCTTCATGGTCTAATAATCTAAGGGTTAAGTCAGGAAGAACTTGTTCTGTGTTGTTGAAGTCCAAAAAATTAACCATGCTTTCATACATGATCCAATAGTTAATTAAACCCTCACCAAGCTTAAAAGACACTGTGAAATCCCTTCTAATTAAATTCTGGATGTTGGTTGCACTTTTGTAATTCTGTTTGTATCCACCAGGTCTTGTCTGTTCAACGTGATCTATCGATTGGAACGTCGGAAAAGAAACCTGCTGAATTGTGGAATTCATGAAATCCTTCAGATTGTCATAAGGGATAGGCATTCTTCTCACATAGGCATGATACTTGTCTTCCAACTCCTTAGAGAAAAATCCCTTTGGAAAATTAAATATAAAACCATTCTGCCTTGAATTTAATAACATATCCTATGAATTATAGAAAGAAGGTTTGACCCATCGTTTCGCTTTTGTCTTGTATTTTATCGTAGATGTTATATCCTACTCCGCCGCCTCCGATGTATCCACCACCTGCTCCACCTCCACCGCCTGATGGATATCTTTGATTCTCATAAGGATCATAGATTTCTCCTAGGTAATTAGCATACATTGCAAACTCGTCGCTTCTTCTTCCGAATATGTCTGGATGAACTAATCTAACTGCGTTTAAGAAGAATCTAACATTTATACCCTCATAAAGAAGATTTCCAGGATTTCCAGGAACTGTATAGTAGTCACAAATTTCAGGAACTAATTTTCCTGCATTTTCATCCATCTTAATTAGATTGGCCAAAGTATCAATATCAGCTCTGATCGGAACTTTTTTCACTATTACTGGTTCTTCAATGATTGGTGTTCTTATCACAGCAGGTTCAACGTTCAGAATAACAGGGTCAGTTTTCACGTCAAAGTATTCTTTAGGCTGTTGAGGTATAATATCAACAGTTGGTGCTGCAGGTGCTGGTGTGGCAACTTCAATCGGTGATGGAACAGGTGGCGGTGGTGGTGCCGGTGTTGGAGATGCAGTAGGTGCAGGAGCAGGTGCAGGTGCTGGCGCAGGTGCAGATGTTGCCTGAACTGGTGCAATTATTACTGGTGCTGGAACAGGAGGAGGAGTTGCGGGTGTTACCGCAACTGGCTTCTGATCTCTCTCACTAGGTAATATCCAATATCCGTGATAAATTGACGTTTCTATTCCATTATTAGTTTTTGCAACTATATGAAAATCTCTTCCAGTGAATGCTGCTATTTTTTTAGAATCAGATTCAACAACTCTAAATACTAATTCACCTTTGCTAGGATTTTGGAAAGTGCTGTTAATTAAACTAGATACCCTTACAGTTTTACTGTCTCCACCTTCGAATACAAGATAAAAATCAGAATTTGATCCAAGATCTAATAACGTATTTTCTTTCCCATCATTTTTAACAAAAACTCTAAACTTGTAGTAGTTGTCATAAGGATTGATCACGATCTTAGATTTGCCCTGGCCAAATGCTATTGATGCATCGACTGTTGCAGATTGTGTTAATCCACCAAGATTGTCTATTGTTAAATCTTCCTCCGAGATGTTCACGTTTTCTCTTTCGAAGAAAGCAGGAACGTATTTGGTGATAACTCTTTCAATTGGATTCACGTTTAGTGTGTATGCTTTAGAAACAGCAGGTTCAACAACTTTATTGTAAACCTTTTGTGGATATGGTTGATGTAATAGATTTATTCTCTTTACCCCTGGGCCATATTTGTCAACTTCTGTACTAGTAACAGTTGATGTTCTCAGAATAGAAACGTTGCTAAATTTATTAACTAATCTCATTGAGTAGTTAATGGAAAAGCTAGTTGCTTTCGGATTCATTACAACTGGACGATACAAGTAAGGACTGTTAAAATCCTTGTCTTGAAGTAATTGTATTTTCTGTGTGGAAACTCTTCTAAGTCCTATCTGCTCTTTTAATTCAATATCGTGAATGATATAGTATATGTTACCTAAAGAACTTTCAGCATAGATAAAATCTTCGATGAAATTTCCTTGCCAAGAAGGATAGTATTCAAAGTAATCAAAGTCTTCATTCTCCACTATATTAGCTGCTAGATCTGCATACTCATCGAAAGGAGTGATTGTTGCAATTGTAAATAAAGCAGTTTGATAATAGAAGAACTCGTTGATTTCATTCGTTGTTTCTATTTCATAAAGAGAAACATTGAAAGGTTGATTTCTAATGAACCCCTGGCCATCAGAACTAATCTTAGAAGCAATCGTTTGATCAGCTAATCCATTTACTGCTTGTGTGTCGTAATCATAAGTGATTGAAGCATAAGAAGGTATCTTAACCTCTATATAATGATCATATATCCCAGCATTAAAATAAATTGGATTTGGATTAGGTGTTGTGATATCAATATCACCCTTCTCGTATGTTACCTGTGAGATAGTGGCTTTTTTACCATTTCTTTCTTGGAATTGGATTTGCATGATAGCACCATCCTTTGTTCCAAAATTGTATCCACTTATAAAGTGATACCTTACCGTGTCATAATAAACATTAATGTTGTTTTCAAATTCAACAGGGACGTTGCTAACATCAGTTAGCTTATCGTCATAATCAAGGTATTCCTGCAAACGGTCTATATCAAGTCTAACAAAGGTGTTCTGCGAGATCTGAACCGAGCTTCTGTCTCTTACGTTACCAGTTGCCTGTGTGTCTTGATTTCTGTTTGTTATTTGAACAGCACCATTAAAATATCCATTAGAGATCTTTTCGAACCCTATTGCATCTAGTCCGTATAGTACCGGATGATTCTCTGGATTAGGCTGTGTACCATATCTGTACTCCATAAGTAAATACGGAGCCAGACTAAAAAATTTACTGGTATAAGTGAAGCTTGACATATCCCTTATATATCAAGTTTATTAGCATGCAATAATATTGTACTCCATCCACACACAGTTTTCTTCATCTTTCCTCGTACAATCATTATTTAGCAATTATTTTACTGCGATGATACCAACAACTAGGCCTACTCCCACACCAAAGGCAGTTCCCTTGATCTTATTCCAGAATGCCTTTTTCTTGGCAACTTTTAGGTCTTCTTTTAATAAATTGCTCACTTGCTGTTGTAGTTCAAACTGTTTGGATCTAGCTGCAATTGCAGAATCTGCGCTTACCAATGCGGATTTTGAAAAAGCCAAAGATGTTTGTAAGGTTCCAACCTGTGTGGTTAGTGTGTTAGCTAGATTCTCCGAGGTCTTCAATTGACCTACTAAATGATCTTTTTCAACTAATTCTATAACTATGGCATTTCCCACGTTTTTATCAAGCTCTAAACCAATGTCTGCTTTAACAACTTCTGCATATCTTTTAACAAAAAATGTGTCAATCACATCTTTTGGTAAATTCTGTAAAGATGCTAACGCTGCTTCTTTTGCTCTTTTTTCTTTTTCTGCCTTTGCTCTAAACGCATCAGCTTCTGCTCCTGCTTGCTCAGCTAGGTTTTCATATACCAAGGAAGAATCCCTGAATTTTTCTTTCTCTTCTACTGCTGCATCAAATTTTTTCTGTACAACGCCTATTTCGGTTTCTAGAGCTTTTATTTCCTTAGCATGGTATTCATTGTTAAATGTACCGTATAATAAGAATGCCAATATAAAAAGTCCTGCAACTATAAGTAATTTCTTATTGTTGTTTTTAAACTCCTTTACAACCTCAATATGTTTTTCTACTTTTTTCATTACTTTGTTTTATATTCAAAAGTTTCCACATCAAATTGTCCAGGACCGTATTTCTGTTCAAGAAAACCAAAGAAATCTTTTTCCTTAGCTCGCTCCTGTTGTAATTTTGATATACTCTCTTTTATTTTTAAACCAAGTGAAGATATTTCTTCCTTAGATTTTTTTATTGTACCATTCTCCATTAGGCCTAGATTCTTTTCATAGAAGTTTAGGCTTTCATGAATGGATCGATAATTATTCATTATCGATCCTATCTGGTTTATTTCTATTTCTGATAATCTCATAAATATTTAAATTTGGGATTAATTTATAGCTCCTCCACCGCCACCGCATGATGTAACTGTTTGAACGCTCGTAACAACACCAGACGAATCAATCTGAATAACCTGGTAAGGAGCGGTCTCTGTGTTTGCTGGATCGCCATTCGAAACTGCATACCATAGATCAGATCCATTGAAAGGAGTATAACTTCCATCACTATAAACTGTTGTATAATATAAGCTAGGTATCGATGTTGTAATCACCCATAAATCGGCACTAATTAAATAGTTTTCTCCACAGTGGCTATTAAATGCACTTAATCCCAGAGATCTGAATATTATCGAAAGAGGTGCTGGAGTTGGTGCTGGCGTCGGAGCAGGTGTTGGTGCTGGCGTTGGTGATGGTGATACCCCAGTACAGTCATTACATTGTCCACCAGAAGAATTACAAGCAGTTCCGAATATTTGTGTTTTTCCGGTAACATCCCCTGCATTATAATAGGAACCTTGTGAAATGTAGCAGAATCCTCCTCCGCTGTAATAGTCTTGTCCGCTATCTAATATGTCTGCAGTGTAATACCCAAGGCTACCATCAAGAAGAAGTATGCTACCAAGTGGTGTTGGTGCTGGCGTCGGTGCTGGTGTAGGCGCTGGCGTTGGTGCTGGTGTCGGAGCCGGTGTAGGCGCTGGTGTTGGAGCCGGTGTTGGCGCTGGCGTTGGCTCTGGCGTTGGTGCTGGTGTCGGAGCCGGTGTAGGCGCTGGTGTTGGAGCCGGTGTTGGCGCTGGCGTTGGCTCTGGCGTTGGTCCAGGAGGAGCCGGTGTTGGCTCAGGTGTTGGTGCTGGCGTTGGTGCTGGCGTTGGTGCTGATGGAATATTTGCTATTGCTATTTTTTTTGTACCAGCTGGTGCTCCCTGAGTAACATTATCACCTTTGATCCATGTAGAACCATCAGGAACCTGAATATAAGTTCCTCCAAGAAGATCTGCTCTTGCTATAGTACTAGGTTGAACCCCAGTTGTACTATAACTCCCATTCTCTGATGAGCTTGCGGATATCTCGTACGATTGACTCGTGATGTTCCCGGCAGATGAAAATTTTATATTTACGTTGAACGGCATTTTGTTTATCTATTAGTATTATTCAAAAAATGATCCTCGTCACTCAATAGAAATTCCTCTGCACTAAATGTTGTTATTACAGATTGATTTGGATGATCTTTAACCTTATTTATCATTTTATCTTTGTGCCTAAATCCATTAAAACTCCCCTTTACCAAATAATCACCTATAGTTTCTATATCCGGGATGATTCTCATATCATATTCGATTGCCTCACCCCCCATTTCCTTTTTAAAATGTCCTATCTTTTTATAGGTGATATCCTCAGAAAGAAAGTTATTAGCCTCCATTGTGCTGTACTCATAATCTGAGGTTTTTCTTTCATACCAGGAAACATCAACAAGCAGGAAAAATTTATTTAAAGCAACGTCGGTCATGAAATTAAGTTGCTCCTCTATTCTTGCATCGGTCTGAGATCCCCCAACCAGAAATATGTCTACGTCCCATGTATTATTGAAATCATATAATATTCCACCTGCCAGATAAATTTCAAATTCGTCAAACACAGTAGATTCGGTTTTTAGATATTCTAAATAATTCTTTACCGATGTGTATGATGGTCTATCCCAAGGAAAGGTAGTTGAAACTACCCCTCTTTGGTATAGAAAATTTTCTCCCGGTTTTACCTCTCTATTCATAATTGGATCCATTTATTATTTACTCAAACTGCGGGATGCTACCTCCGCCGCCTCCGCCTCCGCCGCCTCCGCCAGGACTAGGTGTTGGACTAGGGGTTGGGCTAGGTGTTGGGCTAGGTGTTGGTGTATATGTTATAACATCACCGCAAGATATACCAGCATTATGTCCAGAAGATCCTTGTGGTGTCATGTACAGATAGAAACTGTAATAACCAGCAGGTAATCCAAGATTATCCGATGCATTAGCAAAGTTTGCTGCATAAACACTTATAGCATTTGGACTAGGTGTAGGTGTTCCGCTTACCCCTGTTACAGTAAGGAAGCCTCTATTATTACCTCCGTACGTAGCTCCTCCAAAGACACTCAATCTTATATTTCTACCAGTTGACACGTAAATTGATCCGTATGTACTAGGTGTACTCACAGTCACATAGCTTGGATCGCTTATGTTACATGCTGCAGGAGCAGGTGTTGGTGCTGGCGTCGGTGCTGGTGTTGGTGCTGGCGTCGGTGCTGGCGTTGGCGCTGGCGTTGGTGCTGGCGTTGGTGCTGGCGTCGGAGCCGGTGTAGGCGCTGGCGTTGGGCCAGGAGGCGCTGGCGTTGGTGCTGGCGTTGGTGCTGGCGTCGGTGCTGGTGTTGGTGCTGGTGTTGGTCCTGCAACATAATTAGCATATTCCCATTCGAAACTATAATCAGGCGCCGGTGTTGGCGCTGGCGTTGGAGCCGGTGTCGGAGCCGGTGTTGGCGCTGGCGTTGGTGCTGGAGTTGGTACTGGTAAAAGTCCTGTACAATATCCACTTGGGGTAACTATGCTACTGATTCTAGTTGGGCTTTGTGTGCTGTAACTAAAACTACCATATAAATATGAAGTAGCAGTTGTTAGATTGCTAACGTTAAATAAAGACCCATTATTTTTATAAAGAACCAATCTTGTTTCAGTTTCACTAGTACTTGTTGTATAGTTAAAAAATGCACCAGAGAGATCAACCAGGGTTGAATCTCCTATAGATGCCTTGAGTGGTATCGCTGGCATCGAAGGTCTAGGTATATCAGATGATGTTGCATTAGCACTTTCACCAGATCTTAACGTAAAGTCCGGATCATAAGGAAATCCTTTAATGAATAGTACACCCCCGAAATCGTTATACTGAGGAACAGTAGCAGAAAGTCCATCTATTTTAATTGTAAAATCAACATGAACTAAATTACCTATTCTGGTATATCTGGCTTTCACGTTTTTATACGTAGAATCTGGTGCTCCACTCCATTCTGATGTATTACAGTATGTTTTTAATTGGAGGAATGATCTCATATCACCCTCTTCATAATAATCCAAATTATTAGGACTGGAAGAAAGGATACCTGCACTTATTGTTGGATTATAAGGCATACCTTTAGTGGCATATCCATCTTTATCAAATCCAAAGAAATATGTACCTCCATTTGTTCTAAGCTGAGCTATATCTCCAGTTGTATTATAACCTGTGATAGAAAAAGCAGCAGTTGCACCCCCGATAACAAACTTAGGGGTTGTTACATGGTAATCACCGACCGGAGAAAAGAATTCTATATGATGATCGCTTCCTGTTAGATTCTTCCATCTAAATCTAGGATTTCTATTTAAGCTATAGGATGTATTGGATCTGTTACCATCATCCAAATTAGCTCTACCAAATGATAATAGAGATAAGAATGGGGAATTGAAATCTGTAGCTATCTTAAGCTTGGACCTTTCACCGTTAATACCAAATTTATTGGTCTCTCTGTATTTAAAATCTGTTTCGGATCCAGTAACTCCATAATCACTTAAAACTAGAGAATATCTATTACTGAACAATGTGTCATGTATTAATGCTCTCTCGTCCGTTTGGTTTATGTCGTCAACCGGAGTAAATGCTGAGGTATTAGCAAAGAATACACCAGAATATTCCCAGCTTAAAGTTCCTGGGCTAGTTTCATTATAAACATAAATTCCATAGGGATTATCATTGTCAGCACCAGCTAACCAATAATCGCCTAATTCTGGTTCTCCCCATGGGGTGTGAAAAATATTCTCGGAATCAGGTGCTGTTACCTGAACGTACCATCTAGCTCCTTTTAGTCCCTGTGGGCCGGTTGGTCCCTGTATTCCTTGAGGTCCTATAGGTCCAGTAGCACCTCTGATGCCTTGAGGGCCTTGTGGTCCACCACCTGCAGTTAAAATTTGATCAAAGTTGTAGTTTACCTTGTCTACAAGTATTGCCTGTTGATCCCCTGCAAGAATATTTAATATGTTTATTTTCGGCATCTCTAAGTATTACTTTTTATATATATCTCCCTTATATTTTTCCAATCACAAAAGAGAATGCCACCGAGTAATCGAAGGAAGGATCCTTTTGTAATTTATATTCATATGCAAGAGAACCTCTTTTTTTAATGTCATTATTAGCAGATTTGATAAATCCAGTGGATATCTTTTGATAATCAGATAAATCTGTTATTATCGGTTGAAGATCCACTCCCTGCGTTACTTTTATTTTTTTCACAAAAACTAAAATCTCTTTCGCCTCGTATTGAGGTAAAATGTTGTTTTTCACATATTCATCGGCATCATCAGTTAAAATCGTCTCATTTCCCACACCGAATTCAGAAACAAGCAATTCTGAAAATTTCTTATCTATTCCTCCGTTCTGGAAATGTTTAACCGCTGTTCTGTCCACTAATAGTAATGCCTTTATCTCAGTATCAGTTTCTTCCCATAAAATTTCATATTTAGGATAAAGATCTTGATTAACATTGAAAACATCCGATAAGGCTGACGGATACTTTAATTGCATAGGTTGTTTTATTAGATTAGGTGTTTGCATCACCTTGCTTCCGAAAAACGATTTTTGCTCTAGCATATTTTTTACTCCAGGAACATACTGATATGTTGTAGGTGCAAAATATTCTCTATATCTTCCAGCATCCCATGTGCTTTCGAATATAAACATATCCCTTCTGTCAATAGGTGTTTCACCTATTAAAGGATACTGGGGTTTAAATCCTGATTGTGGATCTATTCCAAACGGATTGGATTTAGAATATTTGTAAAGACTAAGATTCTTAACTTTTGCAAATGAATCCTTGTTTACACCTAATGTTACGTTCTTGTATTCCAGAGATTCTGTTATTAAAGCAGAGGCTCCAGAGAAATTTTCGCTTTGTATCTCATAGTACAATTGATCCGGTGCATCCTGTGGAACAACGAATAAAGCTGTCGTGTTACTAGTGTATGAAAACCCATCGGTATAAAGATTAGCTGGCTCTCCCGAATCAGCCACATAGGACATAACAAAGTTTTTCTTAAGGCCAGAATTGTTGGAAGAAAGAATGGAGAAATTATCAAATATAAAATTATAAGAATTACCCTTAACCAATCTTAGTTTTTTTCTAGTAGTCCCGTTTATTAATATCTCATAGTTCGATCCTACTCCATAGTATTTAGAGGTCAACGTTTTTAATTGTATCTTAACAATAACATCTAAAACATTTGGATTTTGATCTGTTGGTGGATTTTTATCTGCTGATAATCTGTCGTTCTTTATGTTATCGAATAACAAAATATCTTTGAATTTAGGAACATATCCACCTCCATATCTGAAGAATTCCGTTACAGCCTCTTCTTCTACAAGTTTATATCCAACATTTGTATTTGAATATGATTCTGGCTTATAATCCTCTTCGATAGGAATTTTCCTAAAATTCTGAACGAAAGACGATGGTTTAATAAATTCTAAAGCAAATGTGTTCTCTGTTATCACCGTGGTCTGTGTTGCAGCGTCCCATGTTGATTTTGTATAATTGATGTAACTGCTATCCTCGGTGAAAATCCTATAGATCTCAGGGAATGTTATCTTATTTAATAAGGAATCCCAATAGTTTTCTCCAGAAGCAAATTGATAAACCGCTCTGTTCTTAATAGCATTATATGAAGCACTGATAGGAACGTTAGTGTATCCGTTGGTAAAAGGATATCCTAAACTTGTAAAGTCGAAGAAATATCCAGCACCGTTATTATAACTAACCTCGTTATAATTGACATAATTTTTTCCTGCTCCAGTGATCCATGGAGTTCTAAACCAATATCCTCCATTAACATCGGATCTAGGCGAGAACATAGTGTAGGCCGATTTAAATGTGCTTGGTCTAGATCCGGTTCCTCCAACAGGGGTTGTTGGAGAATAGAATTTAACTTCTTCACGAAGATCTGTGTCGTATTCAGAATTAACCGCTATCGCCACTATTCCAGTTCCTTCAGTGGTTGTTTCGTCAACAATGGATGAGAATCCTATCGTAGCTCTTCTTGTTACATTTAAACCTGAGCTCAATTTAACATTACCTATGGCAGAGGAAAGATAACCACCATTATTTAATCTGGCATATTCAGTGCCTCCAGATCCTAATGAAACACTATGTCTGTATTTGTTACTAACTGAATATAGTCCAAAATAATCAAGTCCCCCGTATATTCCTGTTGGGTTATAAAACCAAGATCCTGTAGCTGTTTCGAAAAATCTATTAGCATCTCCATTTACGTTGTATATGCTTGATCTAAATTTAACAGGATCCACAAATCTTAAATCATTATTAACAATTGTAATTACAAGGGTTACAGTTTTAAATTGATCATTCTGGTGAACACTAAAAGTTAAAGGTGAAGTAACCTTATACGGATCCGGGTCATCTATTGATTTTAACACGCAAGAAAACTTATAGCCATCAAATTTAGAATCGTTCAATTTGAAAAGATTCCTTTCCTTCGTTTCTAAAGAAGCATCGGTTCTTTCTTTGATCCTAACCTTTACCCCCCTGAATAGTGTATCAGAAAAACCAGAAGCACCGTCATAGGAGAAATACGTGTAAAGCTGATCAGAATTTCTATTTCTTGCATCACTAAATTTAACATTATCGAGATTGTAAAAATCTTCGCCATCTATAGTGAAGTGATTCACGAAATAATCCTCCAAAGAAGGATCTGCATTTTTAATTAGGTCTAAATTTATTCCCCCTGTTCCGCCCACACAATAACTAGACGAGTTCTTTAAAAGATTAGCGGGAGAATCAATTGGAGGGTTTTCCAAAAGATACCATTCGTTAGTGAAATACAAAGGATCCCTTGTTTGACCAAAAAAGCTTGGTGAAAAATTTAATGGTGTAAATGCTGGGCTTGAATTAAGTCTATACTCGTTACCTCTAACATCAATTCCCCCATTATAAACCCATTTAGTAACATAAGGAGTTATTCTTGATAGAGTAACTAAATTTCTCAGATAGTTTTCTTTTAGTACATCGTACTCACTTTCAACCTTTCCGAAATTCATTTGATCTTTCTTGGTGTAGATAGAATTAGCATCGTCTAGAAATTTAATATCCTGCAATCCTAAAAATCCTGGAAATTTATCAAGATCCGAATGCGGATCATTATTACCACCGGAGATATTCAAGGGAACATTCACATACATGGTTGGAACCACATTGACCCTTGCATCGTTAGCAGTATTCAAAAGTTTATATTCAGTCGCTCCAGTTACCCCTCTAAATATAAAGTTTGAATTAGGTCCGTAAGTTACTCCGTTGTATTCTATACTAGATCCTGCTGCTAATGCATAATCTATTCCTGGATAAATTGTTGATACACCGTCAGGTTGTACATCAATATATCGATAATACTCTTCTGTTGGTGTCCTTCCGTAAGTACTGGACCAGAAATCAATATCTAGATCTCTTACTCCGTACATTGAAAAAATCCCGGTTTCTATTTCAACAAGTTCTTCAACAATAATGGTATTACTAGTTCCTAATAATATCGTATGGGTATTGTCTTCTATTTCAACTATTGCATGACTCGTATAATCCTTGATTGTGTAATAAGATAATTCATCTTCGGTCTCGTCTATGAATTTACCAACAAATCTAACTTTTGATAATCCAAAATTTGTTCGGATATAACTTTTTTCAGGCGATAATTTATTAGCATCCTCGGCCTTGATTTTAACTCTGGTATTTTTATGTTCAGATCCACCAATGAAATTTAAGTAGTTGGTCAAATCTGCCCCGTCTATTCCATTGAAATAGATTTTTTCTCTGGTGCTGAATTTTTCTTTGTTGTAAAAATCCTTATAAACAAAAAGAGAAAATATATCGTTATTTCTATGATCGCTTCCTTCTGATCTAATAACCACTTCATCACCTATATTAAATGCCTTGTAAGATTTGTAATTAACACTATTAATAGCTGCAGCAATTGCTTTAGCTATTTCTTCGTTTGTACCAAATGGATGGAAATAATAAGCACCGCTATCGTCTATATGACTTCCTGGACCCCACCCGCTTATAACGTAGGTTAATTCGGATGCAACAAAATAATCATATCTTTTATTACCTATCTTATTCTCACCAAACGGGTGATATAAAACTATAGCATCGTTTGGAAGTAATTCTCCTGTTATTTTTATAACGCCGTAGGATCTTCCCCCAGTCTTTGCAAGAATCCCTTTATACTCTTTTGTTTTAGTCTTGTCTATTCCTCCGAATATCGAAAGATCTAATTTTCTATCTTTTAAAATTATTAGATCATTCTGATCTGTATCATCTCCCCATGTATCAGAGCTTAAAACACCAGTACTGTAATTCTTAACCTGCTTATATGAATGGAACTTATTGTATTTGTCTTTTACGTAAAAATATTTAAGTCTATCATCTATATGTATATTTTCTGATGAAGGTATATAACCCCATTTAGAATCACTATCTACAAAAAGTCTTAATCCATTATCATTATTTTGATTGAATGGATTGAGCATTTGTTTGGAAATCTGTAATGACGATTTAGGTTCTGGAAAATTTCCTTTCTCAGTTGATTTGTTATAAAATAAATCTCCAGACAATTGAAATTTACCAGTAGGTATATCATCAACATATAATCCATAATACCTGTTGATGGTATAAAGATCAGCATCCTTATCGTCAAATAAAAATTCAAGATTTAAAAGATTATACGAAACAACTCCATTTCTCTTGAATCCATCAGTGATTATCTGATCGAATTCTATCATAGTAGAATCGGTAGTAAAAAGAGAATCCAGGTATTCACCCTTTTTGCAATAAACCCCATCAGAAACTGAAACACCGTTATAGGTGCTGAGAGAATTTTTTTCGAATCTAACATCTATCAGTGATTTAGAATACCCAGAATTATTTTGAATATTTCTAATGTATCTTCCAATTTTACTTTCTTTCTGAAGTGAAAATGTAGAAACTATCGATGATTTAGGAAGAATGTTTTCAATGAAATGTTTTTGGATATCTCCAACGTTTTGTACATTATAATTAGCATCCAAAAGAACTACACTACCCGATCCAGCAACAGCGGTAAATGACGTTGTTGTTGCACTAAATATGCTTCCTGCAGAATACTCAACACCGTCTGTTTTAATCTTATACTGTTGATAGGTTAAAGCCGTTGTATCAAGACCATAATCTTCTAAAACTTTATAGGTTTTCCCAATCTCAAGTTGGGTAACCTTCACAACATAAGAAAAATCTATCGGATCATCTATTCTAAATATAATAAAATATTTCGGTATATCCTTACCCAACCAAATCGGTGCTAGGTAGGAAAAGCTTTCATCATGAACGGTTGAAACCAGGGGGGATACACCAGCATGATAAAATCCATCGTACTGATCCCCCAGGGCAGAAACAAAATTTTCTTTGATAGTCTCTTCACCCTTAATCCCAAAGATAAAATTGGTAGGGGTTTTCCCGCCATTGAAAAAAGAATATACATCATTTGCAAAATCTCCGTCTGGGGATATTCTATATCCCTTGTATTGATTCCTAGACATCTCATCATTGGAATCAATGGAATTTAACCAGATGTTTTCGGTTGAATCTACGCTGATCTTAAGGTTACCAGAAATTCTGGGATTAGCTCTTATAATACCGAAGGAAGATTTATACTTGTCTTTTTTCTCTGCCATTCTTAGTTATACTTTTTAGTTGTTAAATCTCTTAACTCCTAACGTATCCTTGAAACTTGAATAAGTAGGAGAAGCTAAAGCAGATTTAGTATAGCTTCCTGAAACTGATAAGTCAAAAGAGAATATCTCTTCATTACTTACCTTTATATCTATCCCTATCTTTTTGGTATAGGTAATGTTTCTGATCGTTCCGCTGGTTCTAAATCCTCCAATATATCCTAGCTTATCCTGACATCTCATTTGGAATAAAACTGGTATAACTATTGCATTTTGTGCTCCTGGGGAAAGAACCTTTGTTGCTAGCGAAGTTGATCCCTCAACCTGTATAGGAGCGTGGCTTGAAGGAGCCATAAATAAATAAGATCCACATGAATATTTTCCTATTAGATATTCGTCGTTAGTTGAAAATCCTAATTTTTCTGGATAAGAGTGGTTATCTCCCCCTACACCATAAATGTTACTTGCAATCAAATTGTATCCTAGCTGTTGATAAGGCTTAGTCTGATTTGAAGGATACTGTGGTGTAACATCAGTTATTGCAGCTTCAAATCCCGCAGCATGTCTAAATTCAGGATAAACAAATCCCTTTGATCCTGGTGAAGGCTGAGCTGGCTTAACCAACTGTTTGAAAGTTTTAGGTGTACCCTGAGTTGCTTCGTAAACCACAGTAGGGTGACTTATATGAACGCAAAATTCATTTAATCTTCCACTTCCTACCGGAGCTCCTGCTGAATATGTACCAGACCAAACGCTTGCGTTTGTAGATCCTGGGGTGTTTGTCCCAGTTGGATTAAATGGAATTAAAGTGCCATAATCTACTGGCTGTCCAGCAACTCCTGTATTTTCATTCCATGATGTAGATGTTATAGGTTGGAAGAATAAATCTTCGTCATATCCAACTGATTTATATCTGGTGTAAACAAACTGTGAATTTGAATTAGCCGATTGAAAAGGAGCAGCATGAACAAAAGAAGAAACGTCTCTTAGTCCAACTGTTATATCAGACGATTTAACTCCGGTTAAAGAGATAGGCGTTAGATCGTATTTTCTAAAGTTCTTATAGTCTGCACTTCCGTCTCCTGTGGCACCGCTAGATAGAGCTATAATATTCTGCCCTCCTGGTATGGTTGATGATAATTCTAAAGGAGAAGCTGTTTCATTTCTTAATTCTATTGTGTATAATGTTGAAATGATTTTTCCCCATTTAGTGTTATCTGTTGTAAGATCTAACAATTCACTGTAATATCCAGCAAATAATTCTACTAAAGATCCTCTCTTAACAGATATTGATGTGGCATTCGCTCCTGCTCCATATGTAACATAAACAGAGAGCACACCTTTAGCAACAGCAATAAGAGCTTTAAGAGATGCTATCTCTTGGTCCATTGAAAGTAGCTTCTGATAAAGGTCTAGAGATTTACCGGTTGTTCCGTCAAAGAATCCCGACGATATAGTATCTGCAACGTGTGCATAATATTTGTCACCACTATTAAAAGCAGTAGATAAATGTGAATCTAAACCCCTAGCGGATAAATCCTGCTGCAAAGAAACCAAAATCTGATCATTAGAATTTTGCTTCACGTACTGCTCGTTTCCGCTTGCAGTGGTTAATTCTTCAGGAAATCCAATAGTGATTGGAGACGAAAAATCTGATTCTAGCGGATTGGTTGGCCATCCAGCTTCAGAGACCGAAGCAACTTTAATTTCAACTTTCTCACCTGCTGTTATAGGAATATCTAATTGGTTAATGTTTGGGACATCAGCATTCTGAACATCTTCATCTAACCAGTAGTATTTTTTAGTTGTTGTGTTGTACCCCTTCTTTCTGATATCAGTTTTAAACTCTACCCAGTTACTATAGGTTGCTCTTCTTTCAGTTCCGTCGTTATCCTTAAATTTAATCTCGTCGGAAGCTGTTGCATTTCCTTGTTTTGTTAAATATCTATATCTAACTCTAAATTGAATAACATCTTGGTTTCCTGTTTTCCCGTCTGTGATAGGAGCAGGAATAGGCCAGAATCCTCTAACTCTATATTTCGGTGTTTCCGAAATTTCAGGAGACGTAGATGTGATATTATTTAGGTCTTGAATAACAGTTTGCAACAAAGCAGTCTTAGTGGACTTCTCTCTAGTTAAACTGTCTATCTTAGTTATTAAGCTTTCTCTGCTGGATGTGTTTGCAGAAGTCACTGATGTTGTAACTAATTGTGCAACCTCGCTTCTAGCTTGATCTATAGATTTATTAAGAGCATCTATCTCATTCTGTAATTTAACCTTTGTTTGTACAGTGTTTGAGAATTTATCAGACGTATTGGTTTGCGTTATTTGTTTGTTGATTTGAACAACCTTAAAATTAGCAGAATCAACCGTTGGAGAGTTTGGGGTCAATCCATAAACAGAAGGTATTGCTTTTTCCTTAGTGTTAGCTAGGAATTGTGCTCCAAAATCTGCTACTTGATTCTTGTAAAATTCATCAAGGGTCATTGTTCCCTCCGATGTGTTGATCAGCATTTCATTAGAATGGAAAACTACACCTCTGCTATATGCTGAACCAGTAACGTGTTTTTCATCGTTAATTGATTTGATAAAAACCGCTTGTCTTTCGTCGTGTCCAATGTTAACATTCACTTGCAAAGGTGAAAGTATTTCAGAAGCTAATACAAGAGCATTAGTTCCTATAGGAACTGGTTCATATCCATTAAGTCTTTTCAGAACCACAGTGGATTCAGAAAGATCTACATTTGTTATTTCAAATTTGCTTCCACCACTAGTCATTAAAACGTCGCCAGTTTTAAGCTGACGATCTGCATTCAAAGAGCTAGATATTAGATCCTTGTATGTGATTAAGTCAAGTTTGTATTTTCTAACAGTCTGGTTAATTATTTGTCCCCCGACAGTTACTGGAATTGTTGTATCAAAAACTCTAAGGACAGAGAATGTTCCGCTGTATCTTATAACTTGTAAAGGAAGATCCTCTGGATTTTCATCAACTGTATATGTGATACCCTGGCCATAAAGGGAATTCATAAAATCTGAATCAGAAATATCATTTCTGCCCTTTAAATTGGTATCGAAATAATTTCTCTGTGAATCTGATATGGTATTAGCAATAATTCTTTTAACAAAAACTCTTTTAGTTCCTGGATCTACTTGTCCGTCTAAACTAAAGGAAACAAACAAAAGAGGGTTTAAAAAACTTTCAAAAAAGTGATTACTTCTAAATTTAAAATTGGAAGGAACTTGAAGATTGCTTGGAGCAACTGGATCTAGTAAAGGTTTGGTCTGATAAATTCTAGAAACTGTTCCGTCAGCATTTCTAACATTGGCATTTCCATCATCTAAACCACTTAGGGTTTTAATGTTAGAGTCTAATCTTTTAATCTCATTTATAATGTATCCCCAAGAAGGTATCGGAATGATACTAGTAACGTTATTATCATCAAGAAATTCCACATTGACAGTGTCTTGCTTGGATGTAGTAGCATTACTTAACTTGTTAATGATCTCCAGAGAATTTTTCTGAAGTCTCAAAAACTGAGCTAATAGAGAACTTATTGAATTTTTGGTACCTGCCATTTTATCTTATTTGATCTATTTCGAAAGCTAAATTCTTTTCGTCAACACAAACAATATCAAAGATAGGTTTGTTGCCTGCAGAATCAAATATGCTTTGTGTGAAACCCCCAACTAATTTGCTATATGCAACTCCTGATGGTGAGCTCAACGGGTATACTCCTTTTGTATCTGTGTAGATAAGAATATTATTACCAGCAAGAACTATTTTGTCATCAAAAACTAATCTGATTGTCTGTCCTTTTTTCCATTGGCTGTTAGTATCATCTATTCTAATGATTACGTCATTAGTTAATGTGATAGTCAATCCAAAATTGCTGTGTTTATAATAATTGTTAAAAGGATTTAAAACTAACGTGTTACCACTAGTTTCATTGATAGTAAAGTTGTAATTTACATCCTCTGAAATATTATAGTGCTGTACTGTGTTATTAAGTATTAATCTGTTCTGTACAGATCTGTCAACATTAATACCATCTCCGCTCTTAATTAAATCAAGATCATACGAAAGTTTAATGTTAGTCCTACCATTTAAAAGATCATTCGTTAAAGAGTAGTTTCTTTCTATCAGACCTAAAATATCTTGTGTGTTTCTAAATAGTGCTTGATTAGCAACCATTGCATTTTCTAAAGCAGTTAGCCTTGCGCCAATGGAAGTATTATCGTCCATAGTCACAACTAGATCCTCCAAAACTGTTACTCTTTTAGCTACGTCGATCATTTCAAGAGATTGATCGTTAAGTGTTCTAGAAGCTTCCTGAAGAACGTTAGCAGCATCCATAAACATCGAAAGAGAGAATGATGAATAATCATTGACCGCTAATTCAACACCGGTGCTATCTACGTCAGTATCAAACTTAAGATTAACCTTTAATCCATACGAGTTACCGTTAAGTTTAGTAATCGGATCTGGCTTGTATTTCTTGAATGTAGGTATTCTTCCAGCAGAGTTTGAAATTGGCTCAATGTCTTCAAGGAATAAAATACCATACAGGTTAGTCTCTGCATCTTCTGGGTTATTAGGATCATATACATCATAATAAAGAAGAACAGTGTTAAACTCAAAAGAAGCTGAATCTATAGTTCCGTTAAACTCATCCATCGTGCTAATAGAAGGATTGTCTAATATAGGCTTATAATTGTCGGGGTTAAAATCTAATTGAATCCCGTCAAGTTTATTTCTTTTATAAGAAACCTCATAAGTTCCATTTTTTAAATACTTAGTAATAGTATCGGTATCAGAACTAAAGAAAGAAGAATCGGTATAATAAGAATTAGCTACGTTTCTAGGATAATACCATTGATTCACAAATTGATTTCCCGCTGCGTCTGTTCCTGTGATACCAGGCTGTCCTATAACGTCCTGATCAAAAATCGCAAGTGTTGGAAATCCATTAGGGCCGAATAATCCATCACTATAACTTCTTCCCTGAAGGTATTCGGTATCTAATGGATCATTAGGTGTATGTGTTAATATTTGTCCCGGATAATAATTTTCATCAGCTTTTGTTTTAAACATAACTAATGGAGTATGTCCATCGCTTGTTGGAACGTGAATGTATACCTCAGAGTAAGAATTATTTTTGTGCTGTACAGAGTTGATAATATCACATTCACCAATGTATTTTACTACTCTAGAATATCTAGGTGTTCCACTTCCGTTACCTGTTGAAAGATCATCTTCCTCTGTCCATCTCTTATCTGAATATGGAAATCCCCCGGAAAGACCAGTATAGTTTTGATCTAGTGTTGGTACAACCTCATTTGAATTAGCAGGTCTAAATCTAATCCCGCCCATTTCTTTTAGCCATTTCCAAAAAACTCTTTCAGAAACGTTTCTTTTTAATGTTGGATTGTAATTCTCGCTGGAAACTAAAGATGCTTCTAGATTCAAACAATAGTTTTGAAATGCTATTTCTAGGTTTGGACTTAAATTATTAGGATCGACCACAGTAAATGCTTCTTCAGCAACATCCAAAAAAGCAGTGTCCGTGGTGTTGAATAAAATTGTATTCTCGCCATACAAAGGTTCTCTAAACTCAGGAAGATTCAAAAGAACATATTTTGAAAATCTAAATTTGTTTACAGTGTTGTTAAAAGTTAACGCAAGATCCTCCGCAGCAGAACTAAATGTGTAAAAAGTTCCGCCTTGTACTTGTAAGGGCCTAATAAATGGGGTTTTAGCCATTCGATTTTATTTTATTAAATATTATGCTCCAGTTCCTGCGTTAAAATCGCTTCCTGTGTATCCAGAGGATGATATAACCACCCAAGATCCGTTTTGTGTTGTACCACCTTTTCCTACTCTGTTTTCCCATTGTAAGGTAACAGACGTTTTGTAAGGAAGTGATGATGGAACCGAAATTGCTTTAGAAGCCCATGCACCACCGTTTGCTAGAGTGTTAAATCCAGTGTAATATGTGCCTCCAGTAGGACCTGTTATTCCAGTAGCTATTCTTCCATTAGATCCGTTAGTATTAATCAAAGTTAATCTAAAACCCTGTGGGATAGCAGGAGGAGTTCCCGAAGGAGCTGTTCCTGTAGCAACATAGAAGAAAAATCCAGTATTAAACCCAGAATCTCCTGTAGCAGTGCTAACATATCCAGCATCAACATAAACCACGCTCTCATTTAGTGATAAAGCATACGGATTACTAAATGTACCAGTAATACCCCCTCCGCCACCGCTAAGTGGGGATATAAAGGCATTGGTTGATCCGGATGCACCTGTTGCGTTTTTCTCGATATAAGATCCAGTTGGCCCGTTGGTAACTGAAGAATTAAATGTCACTGCTCCGTCATATCTAGCTGTAGATCCAAAAACAGCAGGACCAGATGCATTTATTTGGTTAAATGTTCCTGTTGCAGACAGGGTCATTTGGTTTGCAGAAACTATTCCAGAGAAGGAAGCATTACCTGCACTTGCGCCTGTTCCGTAGATGTTCACGGTAGGTGTTCCGGAAGCTGGAAAGGCTGCCTGATTGGAATAAATTGTTTTGGCTTTTAACTGTCCGCTAGTTGCCTGGGAGATGTCCATCGCCCCTGTAACCACGTTAAGATTAAAAACGTTCTCTAAATCGTTGATTTCATTCTCAACTAGTAGAAAATTTGAATTAATGGTCAGTCTCGAAGCTGCAATCGAATCTGTCCCTAGGATCTCCTGTATAGTAATCATTTGCTATTTTTTATTCTGAATATATATATCAAATAAGCTTGAACGAAGAAATAAATCCTTCATGCATAGATCATACACTAAAACATACATTAGTTTCTGTCAAAAAAACCAAAACACTTATGGAAAGAGAAGTTAAAGAACAGCCCTCTAAAGGGAAGGTTAAGGGACCTATTAAGTTCAAGTTACAATTAAACGAAGAGCAAAAAGAAGCAAAGTCGTTAATTCTGGAGAATCCAGTCACAGTTATTAGAGGAATGGCGGGATCTGGAAAGACCCTTTTGGCATGTCAGATTGCTTTAGACCTTCTTTTTAACAGAGAAGCTGAAAAAATTATCATTACAAGGCCAACAGTAGCAAAAGAAGATATTGGATTTTTGCCAGGTGATTTAAAAGAAAAAATGGATCCTTGGTTAGCACCAATCTATTCAAATCTTTATATGCTTTATGACAAAGAAAAAATAGACAAATTAGTAGAAAATAATGTTATTGAAATTCTTCCTTTCCCTTTTATGAGGGGTAGAACTTTTTTAAACTCTTGTGTTATAGTTGACGAAGCACAAAACGTAACTAATAATCAAATGGAAATGGTTTTAGGAAGACTTGGTGTAGCATCAAAAATTATGATCTGCGGAGATATTTCTCAGATAGATCTTAAGGTTAAGAAGGATTCAGGATTGGATTTTCTTAATACCGTTGCTGCAAGAGTACCAGGGGTTCAGGTTATTTCACTTAAGAAAAATCACAGACATCCTATTGTTCCAGAAATTCTTGGAGTTTACACAGAATACAACGACAGATAATTAAATCAGCTGAGGCTTAGATTTTAACTCGTAGATTGACCTTCTTCTGAAGGTGTCACTGGTTACTGATGTTACAGATTCGCCTGGAGGAGCATTTTTGTGATCGATCACTCTGATGTATCCATTCTTATCATGCACCGATATATTTCCGTTGCTATCCTCTATGGATGAATACAGGGTATAGAATCCTGGCTGATTAAAGGTCCAGATAAAAGATTGTGCATCCTTTACGTTGATTATCTCAGCTCCATCCCCATCATAGATTAATTTCCAAATGTGATTTTTCTTACCAGGGATCAATGAATCTATCGGGTTAAACACTACGGTTGTTCCGATAGGGATTTCAAATTCCTCTTTGAATATTTTGGCTTCGCCAGTTTGCCAAGCTCCGGATCCAAACCACGAAAACGCGTTTCCGTTCTTATTACCTTTCTGGTATCTTAAATTTGAGATTTTTCCAACAAAGGCATCTTCACCACCACTAGGGGAGGTGATCCAGTTAGAGAATTGAGCTTGCCCGGAAATATATCCAGTTAAGTAAATGTTATCACTGCTGTCTATCGAAAGAGATATACCTTCATCCTTAGCTATACCTCCGGCATCAACGACATCAAGAAGTGTTCCAATTCCTGAATATTTAAACATGATTAGGTCAAGATCTCCTTGAGGCGAAGGATAATAAGTCGGAGAAGATATTTCTGGGGATGCTATCAATTTAGCTCCATAAGATCCTAGTACAAATATACTTCCCTCTGAATCTATATCAACATCTTGACAGTAATCAGCGGCAGATGATCCTACGTTCTTAGCCCATAAGGTTCTGTATCCATTAAACTTGATAATAGCTATATCAGAAATTCCATTTGAGGTGATGCCAATTCCATCAACTGAGATTGTACCTGCAAACGTTGCTCCCATTGCTATTTCTCCGTTTCCTGAAATTTTAATTCTAGGAGATACAGGGGTTCCGCCGTGATTGATATTTTCTATTTGTTTTTCCCAATCAAGATGGAAGTCATAGCTAGAATGTCTATTTAAAACTATTTTTTGAGATACGCCATCATTGGTATTGAACGCTAGATAAAGATCTTCAAATGCATTCCCTATCTGAATTGAAGGGTTGGTTTCATTTCCACCGGTTCCAGCTTTATAAAGCCATTTAATGTATCCGTCATTTTCTACTCTTGCAACAAACACCTCGTAGTTATTACCGGAGGAAGTTATTGAATTGGTTCCTGCTGTTAATGTTCCTTTATAAACACCAGTAATATAGGTGTTACCAACTTTATCAATTGCAAGATCTCTAATAGTGTCATCTGCAGTAGCGCTGGATGGTGCAAACAAATTCGTAGAGGTTGAAAGATGCGCATTAAAATCCCACTTTAAAAATATGTTTGTAGGTTTTTCGTTTGTGGTATTATTCCTAACCTTTGATTTGTATCCAATAACTATTACATTTCCTAAGTTATCAACTTTTATACCTGTTGGGGTATATGAATAATCGTTAGTAGTATCTGAAGATGTCCCTAATGAATCCGTTCCACCGTATTTTCTTGCCCATTGAACTACACCAAACTGATTGTACTTAACAACAAATATTGACTGGGTGTTTGGAGAAGGAAGTGTCGTGTTAGCACCACTTGGTAAATTGTTCTTAGCACCGAAGTATGCATTGCCGTTAAAATACCCGGTTGCATAAACATATCCTTCGCTGTCTATGAAAATCTTGGTTCCTCTATCATCAGAAGAATCCCCTATTTTAATAACCCATTCAAAGCTATCAATTAGATTTCCGGTATCTCTAGCTGCACTTCTTATCACATTTGAATTTCTCCAGTAGGTTTCTGTTTTAGCTTTTCCGGAAATAATATCTCTCAAAGGAGCATCCAAGAATAAATCATTCTTATCAATTCCTGGATGAGATTCTATGATATCATCGAAATCGTATTTAATCCATTCAGGCAATCTCCAGCTAGTTCTGTCTACATAAGGAAGCTGTGGATCTTTACCTATATTAATAGATGATGTATATAAAGGTCCAACTATCAAGTTAAAGTTGATCTCAACATCACCAAGTCCTTTATTTTTCACATAAATAGGATCTGCAAAAGGTCTATACGAAAGATGATAAATGAATTCCCACCCTAGCATTCCTGGAGATTTTGCAGAGGCATGAACATAAGGAACAAGATAATTGATTTTCTTTAAGAAAACGTTTCTGCCTTCAGAGAAATACCCAACATAAGTTATATCCCAATAAGAAGGATCTACATAAGGATCACCACCTCTAAGGGAATCTCCAAGATAGAATAGATCGCTAACATATCTGGTGAATCCACCATCTATAAATTTAGTTTTGTTCAATACTAAATATAGATCCTCATAATCATTATCTGCTCCAGATCCAGGAGAGAATCCTTCGGAAGTTCCTGGATTATTATCATAAATGATAAAGTTAATACCGTTAAAATAAATTAGCTTATAAAGTCCAGACCCGTATTGAAGCATGAAGAATATTCTTCCGTTTCCTAGATTAACTATATTTCTTGATCTACCGATAGGTAATTCCGGATTAGATGAAGGTGTCCAGCATCCCCATCTACCGTTATCGTAATATGCTATACCGTTACTTGTTCCTATCCATTTACCGCCAGTCTCGTCGAATGTTATGGAATAGATGTCTTTCGAGTGTAATCCTGAATTGTCAGTATTGACAGTTTTAATTTTAATTCCATCATAAATCTTAATTCCATCGTTAGTCGCTATCCAAAGCTCAGATTTTTTTCCAACATAGTTGTACTTCATCTGTCTAATATAATAAAGAGTTAAATCAACAACCCCAGGATTAGGCTGATATATTTTTTCCCAATAATTAGGATAGGCAGTGGGATTTCTTTGATTGTTAGAACCTAATAAAGAAACATATGAATTCCCAAGGTAGCTTACTACACTTCCTTGGTCATATATTTTATTAACATTCCAAACTGGTCCTACTGTTGATATAGTATTGAACTCTTGGGATCCTGCATCATACTCTATTAATCTAAACACAGAATCGGGTAAAGAAGACGTATAGCTTTGGAAATACTTAACATACATTACAAAGTTTCCTGTTAGATCGTCAATAGCAAGTGAGATCACTTGGAATTGATCGTCAGGAATGGGAACTACAAAATTTAAATCAGGTCTAGCAAATCCTTCGATAATTCTTGATGTAAAGATCTTTGTGTTTTCTGGGTTTTCTCTATCGAATACCAATAAAGGAATATCTGCATAGTCTCCATAGCACCACCAGTTATTGTACTCATCGGTCATAACCTTTCTTGGTTTTGATCCTGGAAATCTAGTCGAGATATTAAAAACGTCTATTTTTTCTGGCGATCTGAATAATTTAACATCATACTCACCGCCCATTATGATATCGCCGTGCTTGTCTTGAACTATAGATGTTGGTCCGTCTGTTACGCTTGGATTTTCTTGAAGATCGTATGATTCAGTTTCTTCGTTATACGGTATTGCCAAACAGGTCAAAGGTGAATTTACGGTGTCTCCGTCTATATCAAACTTACTAGGAAGTTTAGAAAATCCTCTAACTTCGTAAGAGAATTTGGATACACCTTTGTCTTTTGAAGCATTTAATTGTCTACACGCTTCTCTAAGATCCAAATAGTCTGGGCTACTGTCATTAGTATCGTTTCCTAGCACAATACCTTTAGTGTTAGCACCGATTCTAATTTTGTCACCGGCTTGAAGATTGTACAAAGAAAATCCTCCTAGCCAATCGTTATGATAGTCATAAAATTGCCACGTTTGTGCATATAAATTATCCCACTGTAAGATATCAAAAGCATCCCAGTCTAATTTCTTAGTTCCGTAATATCTTATATTTTCTACCGGAAGATTACCGTCGAAAGAGTAATCAATATATTCACTATAAGGATTTACTCCTCCGCTTATTTCAACACTTAAAGATTTTACTGGGTTTTGACCATCGTACAGATATAAACCCCCTGTTGTGGTTATATCAAGTTTCTTTCCGTTAAATAAATTTCCAGAACCTATCGGTGCTTTAAATTCAACTTCTTTCCATTCTTGCACTAATGCATTTACTATCTCCGAATCGTTGAATATGGTATCAATAGCAAAAGCAGGATCTTTTTTGGAATTGTTGAGCTTGCTCATTAAATTTCCGAGAGTGGTATCTAGCCTTCCGTTAAAATCGACTCTTGCAAATCTTTTACCTTCATAGTTAATAGTGATTGATCCTTTTTCTATCAAGCTAAAGTCAGCAGGATCTACGTTCCCGTCCATTATTAATGGAATGTAAAATCCGTCGGAAGTTACCGATGATATTTTATAGTTTCCGGAATAGTTCTGTGATGATACCTCCCACTGTGCGTATGGTCCTATAATTTCTCTTATCTTTACTGAATCTCCCGCAGTGTATCCGGAATTTAAGAATACAACCACACCATCTGTTGCGCTATAATTAGAAGGAGATGTTACAACATTATTAATTAATACCTCGACATATCCAACTCTATAAGGGAAGATAAAGAAATTAAAACCAGAAACTGCAGTAAACGTTTTAGTTCCTCTTCCCGAAACCTTTGATGGATCATCGAAAACAAGAATTCCTGTTAATGGATCGTATGATATAATCTCACTTATTTGATATTTTCCATAATTATGGGAGATCCTAACCTTTTTGCCTACAATGAATTCCAATCCGGTTCCAACTGTTAGGGTTCCTCCTTCTCCAAGGGTGAATGTATCAGTGGAGGATGTTTGTATTTGCTGATTGAAATTGTCTAATAATAAAACATCATCGCCAACAGCAAATTCATGCGGAAGATATGCAGGATCGATAGTGATGATAGCTGGTCCTTTACCCCCACCTGGATAATCACTAGTTATACCAGCAACTTGAACAGTTTGAAGTCCAAATTCACAGATACCCGATCCTATTGTTTCTTCGTATGTTTTTAAAACCTTACACTCTTGGCCTTCTCCAAATTGATTGCCATATTCAGCAGGGTTTAAAATCTGATTTGAGATAATTCCTGGATCCTTTCCTTTCTCTACTGGAAATAACCACATTGAAACATAATCATCCCAGTTTTGTTTAGTGTTATCCCAGGTGTAAACCTCAGTCTCCCTAAATCTGGCAATATTGGTTAATTCTATGTCTCTTTTCTTAACCTCTATACAATTTTCATAGTTAACACTACAAATATCATTGAAGCCATCCCATACTCTGCATTTAACAGTGTATATTCCGTCGTACGGTAGTATAATTGGTAATTTATAATAGTCGCTTATAGCGCCTCTAAATTCGTAATAGAAGGGGGTTTCTCCTCTTTTGATTACGGTCCATTCTATTTCATAGAATCCTGCGAATCTTAGATTGTCCCACGAATAAAAACCCCCAGGATTAAATGAGTAATCGTAATACTCAAGAGGTAATGTGCTTTGGAAGCTATTCACAAGTTCAATCTTCCAGTTATCAATTATTCCATCTCCTTTAGACCATAAAAGTTTTAATGAGGTTTCTCCCGTCGCAGAATCGTAATAGGTTCCAGGGATAGATCCGTTTTGTACTTCGCAAAGAAGCTGAAAAGAATCATCATCATTTGAAGTAAACTTAAGCTGAACAGATCCTGCTTCTGGACGAAGAAAATCTAATCCAGTTGGTAGGGTAATATCGAAAAGAGTACCGAATCCAGTGGCAGTATCAAAGCTGAAATCAAAAGATGAATCTATTAATCCGTTTCCAGTATAACCAGTATCGTCCCAAGAAGATAAAGACGTAGAATAAGTTGCAATGTTGTTTTCTAAAGAACCCCATGTATTTCCAACTTCATCCCATGTTATATTAAAGGTGGTAACTTCTAGTACTGTTGGGAATCCAGCAGGCACTTCATATCTTTGTCCGTCGAATAATTTAAGGTAGCCATTGTTCTTGCTATCTCCATCACCGAGTCTATATTTAGGTTCTCCACTATTTCTTCTTTCGTAAAAAAGTTTAATTGCGTCAGCCAATCTTTTAGATTCTCTTCCATTTAGTTTGGGATTGGTAGCCTTTGGTTCTACTTGGTTTCCGTATGTTGTGTATTTATATGTGGCTAGATTTTCGCCGACAAAAGGAACAAACGGAATGTACTTATTAGGTCTAAGATAGAAAGGTCTTAGATCCTCAATGTACCCATATTCTGGAGTAAATGCAAGATCTATATCTATACCTTGCTGAAGTTCGTCGATCTTTAAGTTATCGATCCATGTTCTGTTTTTATAGATACCAAAATAAACCCCCTCACCTGTGATGTCTATAATTCTAGCATTTAAAGGTAGGTAGTCTTTTTTAAGCTTTTCTTTTAAACCAAACAATTTAATTAATACCTCATCAGGTGAAAACACATCAGCATTTTCTGTGATTGGATAACCAAACTCATCATATTCATCATCCACTACAACATTGATGTCATAAAATAATCCAAATAGTGCAGTCTTTTTATAACTTGAAGAAGGAAATAATTGTTCTATCGGGGATTTTAATCCGTATGTTCCGTCTTTCTTTTTACCGTATATTTCTACTTGTTTATACTTCCCAGAGTTTTCGTCATCTAAAAGATTTCCTATCAAGGTACTTTGACTATAAGGCTTGCCCTTTATCTTGTCCATGAAATCGGAATTCTCTTTGAGTGCAGATGTTGCTGTGTCTGATTTTTTAACATTCAGCCAGTATTCTTTCACCCTTAAATCTTGATATCCGAAAAATCTAATTGCGTTTATTAAGCCCTTATAAGACCCTAAATAAGAGAATATTTCGTGACCCTCTAATAGAAGTTCTTTTCTCTTTGCGTTTACAATTTCGTAATCGGTGTAAGGTTCTTTTGGATCGCTAGGTCTTAATATGTAAGCATCTTCGGAATTTAACTTTCTACCGAAGTTGCTTAATAATGTTTTATATCTTTCGTCTTCGCCTATAGTCTCTCCGTGGATCTCAATTCTTGCTATGATTTTAGGATATCCAAGCGAGTAATCCTCTATAACAAGTGTTCTTCCGAAAATTCCTTCTTCATCAGAACTTAAAGCTATATTAATAGTAACACTAGCAGAATCAATATCGTTACTGGTTCTTATGTCATTTTGGAAAGACTCGTTTCCGTCATATCCTATTTTAATATACGAATCCTGCAATTTGTTTAATACCGGCGCATCTAGTGTTTGATCTTCTAAAAGTTCATATTGAAATATGTAATTGGAAACATCGTTTTTTTCCTCGACTGGATAAACAAATATAGTACTGTTTGAAAGATCAACGTTACATATTTTGTTTAAATAGATCTTATCACCAACTATACTTGTTATTCTAGCATTCTTAGGAACACCGTTACCTAAGATACTTAAATAATCTCCGCTAAGTTTAATTTTTGAAATATCAGACGAAGTTGTGATGTAATCAGCACCTTTGATTATATTTCCTTTAAACGAATCAAAAGAATCAAAATCTAAAACGTTTCTGCTGGTTTCGAAAGAAGATTTCCAAAGATTGAAAAACAAGGGTATCCCACCCTCCGTTGCAGTTGCTGGATCTTTTAAGGTTATTCTGTTTAAAGTGGTATCCACAGAAACCACCTCGTTTCCGTTAGGGAATTGCTCAGTAAATATTTTAGCACCCACATAATCAGCAAGAGGTTTAATATCAGTATTTACAACAGTAGATCCCGATTTAAAATTTCCATATATTCCAGAGGCAGAGGTTAAAGAATTTATATCGGGGGTTATGTGTGGATATCCATAAACAATATTTCCATTAGTGTCAAGAAATTTTTCCACAATAAAAAAATGCTCAATCTCAAAAAGATCTACAGAAACCCTAGGGAGAAGCAATCTTGCTTCCCAGAAATCCCCATTCCAGATTAAGTTTGTCTGATGACCGGATTTATTAAAAAATAAAAGATTCTTATAACTCATTATCGAACATACTTATTATTTTTAGGAACTCTGTAGTTAACAAAATTTCTAATGTTTTTTGTTGTCTCAATTAACCTAAAAACAACTCTTTCTATTGAGCTTAATATACTTTTTCTGTTGTTATCTCCACCCAAAGTTATAGAAGAAAGGGTCTTTTCGAATATTCTTCCTTCATATTCAAAACCAACGTTGGTTCTTTTATCCTCTGTTGATTCAATATACTCGTAATAACTCTTTCTTTCTGTGTTAAACATTATTGATTGTTATTTTTTAGGAACGTCTTGTTCTTCATATTAATCTCGGTGTTATATGTTACCGGAACAGTTGCTCTAATATCTATGTTGATAGATGAAAGTTTGTTATAATCAGCACCTTGGTCGTAGTAAAGTCCAGTTCTGTCTCCCCATCCACCTGTTATAATTGCTATTTCATCTTTACCAAAAACGATATCACCAAACTCGTCTAATCCAAGAACTAGATTTTTCTTAGGATCTGTGTCTGCAAGATTTTCTACGCTTCTAGCATATTTTTCATTTTTCTCACTTACGAAGAATAATGTAACAGAATCTACCCCTGGGATAGATTCTAGAATAGCGATTAGATCAGATCTTGGTATCTTGTCTCTTCTTCTTATTCCTATAAAATAAGAGCTTATGGAATCGACTATTTGTCCCTTAACTGTACTTGGGTCATATCCTTCGAATATGCTAATCAGAACGTTTATAACATATCTAGATATTTTAGGATCTAATATTTTTACCTCAGTTGTTACAATCTTTTGCCCGCTCTCGTCTATTACTTTTAAAAGTCTTTGTTTTTGATAATCGGTTAAGGTAAACTCAGTTTCCTTTATATCGAAATACGTTTCATTCGTTTTTAATTTTTGTCTGATATCAGGAACTAGTAAAACATAAATAATATTATCATCATCGAGATATTGATCATCAAATGTTGAGAATGCCTCTATAATAGAGAATGTACCAAATTTTTCAAAATATGTGGTATACGTTTCAGCATTTGCTAAAACAAAAGATCTTGATGTTTTAGGTGCTAATATTCTTGTAAGCTGAATAGATTCTTTGTCTGTTCCAAGTTGTGGAGCAGTAACACAGGTTATTTTTAAATAATCACTTAAAGAAACAGGATTACCAAAAGCATCTGTTCCATCATCATCAAATTCAAATGATATCTTACCTGGATCTATCGAATTGATATTTCCAGAAACCCCTATAGTTTCAACATATTGAACCTGGATGGTAGACCCAAGGGGTGGTATTTTTCCAAAGTTGGTGTTCCCGAAAATAACATCAATACCATTATTGATACCGGTTTTAACCAGGCATCCGTTATAATTAAAAGGTATATCGTAAAGTGAATCGTATATTTTCCATTCTTCGCTGTCGACGAAGACCTTAACCTCGAAGTTGTCTACGGTGGATGTTACCCTATCGGAAACATTGTAGCTTTGTAATATTGTTCCACTCCCGGTAAAAGTTGAAGCTCTAATACTTCCCTCGATTATTTCACAAGAGATTTTGGTAGAAGGCGTTAGGTTTAATCTTGCATAGTCCTGTGGTAGGTTTAAAAGATAGTTTATACCTCCGTTTTGAAATTTAATTGAAGAATATTTAGGAATTAATATTGCACTTCCACCTACACTGGTAGAATCCTGTCCATTCCATGTGATATCTACCTGCCCTCTTGCACAGCTACTTCTGGAAGCGTTGTGTCCAGTTAGAGCTGCTAATCCATAAACAGAGCTTTCTCTGCTCGCCTTATTGATATCAAGCTCCGTTATGGAGTCTTCGATAAAGAATAAAATAAGTTGAGATAGGTTCTGTAGAACGAACAATATCTGTCCCCAGGCAGAAGCAACAGTAAATAGCTGATTTGCTTGATTATATCTTTTTTGTATTAGCTCAAGAGTGTCCTGGAGCAGGTCTTGTATCTTGGCACGATTTTTTTTAAATAAATCCATTTTTAAATTACCTTTATTCCTAGAACTGGATTACCTTTGATTGCGAACTCTATCACACACGTATCTCTTGTTTCGCCTTCAAAGAATCCCAATTGAAAATCGATATTAAGAATGCCCCTAGCAAAAGTACAATACGTATAAAGCTGTAACGATATAGCTTCTTCCAATTCACTTTGGGACACCTCAAAATCAAATATCATTGATTCCAGATCGATGCCAAAATACGGATCGCCCAAAACAGTCCCCGGCTTGGTTAGCATGATCTGTTTTATCATACCTACGGTAGATTCAACAACATCATCAGTCTCAAGCTTATCCGCCTCGTAAAGCGGGTCGTCTGGATTTCTTGGGTATATGTCCGAAATTTTGATCATATCTCCCTTATATATTTAGAAAATATAAGCAGAAGATAATTATTGGGATTAATTCCACTGTAGGAAGTAACTTGGCGTATTTTCACTTTTAATCATCTCCATAACCTCGGTTTTCTCTGCTTGTCCAATTCCTTGAATAGCTGCAGCATTTATGGTTACGCCTCCTGGCAATTGATAGCCAAATGTGCCTAAAAGTCTGCCTATGTTAATTTTTGCTTCAGCAAGCACATATCTAACAAAAAGCTCGTCGGAATAAAGATTCTCGTCAGGTATTGCAATAAAAGCTCTAACCCCGACATCTTTACCTCCCATGGTCATTCCAGAAGAAGTTGCTCTACTAGGATCTCTACCATTTATAGTTAATCTTTTAGTGTTTTTGTTGTAATTGAATGCAAAAGTCTCCAATAAAAAAGCTTTTGCAAGATCGAAAAATGAGTATAAAACTGTTCTATAAACAAGGTTATCACCTATAAAAGGGCTAAGCATAAGCTCCGAACCTAATAGCTTAGCATCTCCAAAATCCTTATCCGGGGTTCCAACTATACCAGCTCCTCCTACTTCTCTCACGTCCCAAACACCTATAACGCAGTCTGGTAATTGGATTTGTCTGGTCGCTCTGAATTGTTGGGTACTGAATAATTGTGAAGGTAACACCATTATTTTATCCTCTACCGCATATTGATAGTTATCATAAAAATATGCCTTCGCTCTTTTTATGATCCTTTTTATCTCCTGATCGTTCAGTGCATATGGTAATGCGCAAGAATGAGATATGTCGTCCTTTACCTCTTGTATTAGTGCCTCTTCTGATGTAGTCATTCTTAATTATTATTTTTATACAGCTGGTTTACGGAAAAAGATGGTCTTCGATTATTTAGATCCTCGAAAGGCTCTGGTTTTACGATATCCTCGTAGTTTCTATCTGGGAAAATTGTGGATTTAATCATTTTTCCACCCTTTCCTTTTCCTTTGTCTTTACCTTTAGGATCTGCACCATTACTGATAATTTCAGTTGAAGATGATATCTCAGCCAGTTTTGTTATATAACCAGACCTAATAACACCGCCAGTAACCTCGCAGCTGATTTCTCTATCCTTTGAATCTATATACGAATTTGAAATGTTGTTGCTAAAACTAAGATCGCAGTCAAGGATTTTAGAATCCGTTACGTCATTGTTCATGACTAACTGGGAATCTTCTATCTGGCAGTTTTCTAACTTACAGCCAAATATTCTACATCTTGCTACGTTTCCTTCAATTTCACATTCTATCAGATCTAGATCTTTTAGCATGTTAGCTGTTTTTGTTTTACCATCCTTTAATTGGTACTTAGCAATTTGCGTGTCGTAGTTTAAGAATCCTTCTGTGATTCCATTATCTACAATTAAACTGTATAGGAAATTTTTAACCTCATTAAAATAAGTTTTAATTATCTGTAAATCCTCTCTTAAATCGACAGTAACGTGTAGATCTGGATAGTTTCTCATGAAAGACTCAGGATCTATAAAACTTTCAGTTTCTTTATAAACCTTAGATATCAATTCACTAAGGGTCGATGTTTCTTTTTGTGTAAGAGTATCGTTATGCAAAAGACAATTAAAAGTATGAGATATCAGATAATCTATAATTTCTTTGATGTCTGTGTACTTTTTCTGATAATCCGTTCCACCCATATACCTAACCTCCATATACCCGTCCTGTAACTTGGTTAGATTAACACCCATATTTTTTTCTGTGTAAACAGTATATGAGTTTCTGTCTCCTAGAATGTCTTTATGTCCTCTTACAAATCTATTAGAAGGGGATATTCTTTTGATTGACTTCGCATATAAAGATCCTCTTCTCTCCGGAAATTTCTTCCAGATGAATTCTTCATCAAATCCCAAAACAAATTTCAGGGGATTTAGTTGGCTAAAATCTATTAACGAAGGATATTTTACTCTATCAAAGCTTAGACCAAATTGGAGTGCACATCTTTCGTTAGTATATCCGTTTTCGTCTATCCATTTTAAAATTCTAATTAAAACGGGGATTGCCTCGAAGTAATCCATGGGTCCGGTTATCAGCTCAACCATCTTAAGACCCCCAGAAAAATCAGGCTCCAGCTTAAAAATATCACGAGTTGGGGAAAATTTAGAGTGGTATTTTCTAAAGACTTTTACCTGTTTCCCTAAATCTTCCCCAATTTTCTCGGCTATCTCCTTCCTAGAGAAAGAAGACATGAATTCGAATTCGAATCCGATTTTAGCTGCGTAATAAAAATTTTGATCAAGTATTTTCAATTTTTTCCTTTAAATAGAGTTTTGAACTCTGTAGCTCTACGTCCATGATAGTGCAGGATATTTCAGATCCTACTTCATAATCTTTTGGATTTCCAGCCAAATAGTCCTTTTCAACAAGGCCAACGATGTTATTTTCAAGTTTTACAAAAACCCCGAAGTTTTTCACCTTTGACACTGTCCCTCTATATATTTTATTTTCTTTATCTTCCAATAAAGAAATGTCTTTAAGTTCCTGTAAGTCCCTATCTTTTCCTTCAGGTGGGTTTAATCTTAATACTATTCTGTTTGGATTTCTGAAGTCAGAAACATAGAATGACACGCTTCCTCCTGCGTTTAGATCCATTTTAATTCCGGCATTATCAAATTCCTCTGCTGGGATTAAACCAGTGTAATACTCATCCCATTCAACGAATACACCTGCAGTTGACATACCTGTAACTGTACCTGTGTATTTTTGTGTGAGAGATAATTCTTCCACTTTAGCATCAATAACATGCTTAAGATACTTTTTGAAGGAAACAACAAAAATGTCTCTTCTTTCATCGTAAGTCTCAATCATTATATTGATTGTTTTTCCAACAAATGATTGGAAATCTATAATTCTATTAGCTGCTGCTAATGAACCAGGTAAGAAACACTTGATACCAGAAAGGTTCACCATAAATCCTCCAGGACATGTTGAATCGATTCTCACCGTGTATGCTGTTTTCTCTTCCTTGATCGAATTTAATAATTCGGTCTTTAATGAATTCTCATAGCCTGCTGCTAAAGATCCATTATACATTCCAGATTTATCTTTGAATATTACAACATCAAGCTGAGATCCTTCCTGTACATTAAGTGCAGGGAATCCTAATCTCTTGATTGCTTTTTCTTCTTTCATTAAATCTATCGCAACAGATTGTCCAACAGACGTTTCACCTATTGCACTGGTTCCTCTGATCTGTGTGATTTTTACACTTAGAACTTGATTTTCTTCTAGCTCCTTAGAATATGATTGGGCAGGGTTATCTGCGAAATTTACTCTAAAGTGACCTTCGTAAAGTTCGTCCATAATAGCCCTTTCTTCCGGAGAATACTCGTCTCTTGTGTATTGTCTTTTCTTAGCCATTTTTGTTTGTTTTTAAATGATTTTAGTTTATGTTGATTTTAGTACCAAATCCCAAATTAATTTCAAGAGTTGGGAGGGGATAAAATAATTTTCCCGCGCCTATAAAGAATTTGAATCCTCCAGATATATCCGCAGCTGATCTGATAAATTCGTCCAGAAAAACAACAAAAAATGGATTTTTCAAAGACATTCTATCCCATCTAGGAATATCTTCTCTTGTATAAAGGGGATTTAAAATGTTAATAACATTTCTTCCAAGTAATACTACGATAGGCCAAGGTAGTTTATACACTATAGCTTTTTGTAGTGCTAACAGAGGTTCTATTATTTCAGGAGGGATCGGAATCCTCGGCGGGTTTTTAAATTTGGTCCACAATAACGTGAATGCTATATCAGCATAAGGATGAACCGGTAAAAAGCTCATAACAAGCTCTATGTAATCTTGGGGTCTTGCTTCTAAAGGAATTGATGGCAAATTATCAATAGCTGGTATGCTTGCTTTGTTAAAAAAAGAAACCGCAATATTGTTTGTCATAACTTTGATGTCATCTGCAGCTAAATTATCAAATGCAGATAATCCGCCAGGAATAATTTTAGAAACATCCACGGAATCTATCGCTGATGAAGCTCCCTTCACTATAAAGTTTGAAACAACAGAGCCTGGAATTATTATCGGTGGTATTCCGCCAGGTCCCAGGGGAACAGCAGGATTGCCACTCTTCTTTGGAGGAAATGGAGGAAGTTCTAAAGAAGAACAAAACTTAGAATATTCTTGAGCAACATCACCTGCACTAGCAATATTTTGGAAATTAACATTCTTTAGATCAACTGGGAATTTGCTTAAAGTTTTATCTAGAGAATTCCTAATCATTAATTGCAAATCTTTTTCCCTTAAAACTTTGTTACCTCCGATAGAAGTTCGATCTGCAAGCTTTACTAAATCCTGAACATTGACATTCAGATTTTTATTAATAAATCCTTTAACAGAATTAACTATAGGATTAGGCGTTGCTATTATAGCTCCTGGTGCGGGAAGACCTGCTCCCGGAATTCTTGGAATCTTTTTTAGTTTAGGTTTGAAGGTTAGAAGAGATTTGTTACTTAGAGGAGATTTATCTCCACTGAATATCTGTCCTATCCCATCAGATATCAATCCCTTTAAAGATTCAACATCCTCCTGGCTTTTACCTAACTCATTTATTGGTGAATTAAATACCGCAACTATTCTTGAGCCTTTAGGTAAATCTTTGTTAAGATCTGCATATTTAGATGCTGCCTTGAATTCTATATTTTTTACAGAGTCTAATATTCTGGATTTTAAATTAACTTTTTTACCAGCAGACGGAATTTGTGGAATTGCACCTATTTTTATCTTGGCGTTAGTGTCTCTTATAATCTTTATAGGAGATGGTATTTCAGCAATCAGATTTTTAGACTGCTTAGGGAATTGTATATCAGGAACCGTGATAGAGTTTTTTAAATAATCTTTCATCACGGATCTAACAGCTTCTATCTTCTGAGCATCAAAAGATGCAGAAAGCTCCTTTAATTCTTTCATCTTTTGTTTAGGATCTGAACCATCAAGTGGAGACTTTCTTTTCAAATCAAGCACCTGATTTTCTAGATCTGCTTTCTTTTTAGCCAAATCATCCTGTACTTTTTGAATCTTGGAAAAATCGATATTAACTTTAGCATTTGATAATCTTTTTTTAAGATTTGCTAAAATGTCTTTTTTTATTCTCTTAGGATCGTCGACGTTGTCCTTACCAAGATTTGGGAAAGGAAAAAGATAGTTAGGTACTCCTAGGGATAAAAATTGCTTTAATCTAACTAATGGATCTGGTATAACAGGATCTGATTTTCTAGGTATAAATCTAAATCCTCTAATACCCAAAAGAAATATTGAATTTCCGGTTAAAAAATCATGGAAGAAAACTAACGGACTAGGCATAAATCCACCTATGAACGGTATGAATATAACTATAACCCCTATAGGCAATGGTATAACTATTGGAGGTATAATAGTCCATATCATAGGCATAGGAATTCTTATGAAAGGAGTTCCGTCAAGGGGATTAACCAATGGCGGGGGTAAAGGAATAAAAGATGGCGGAAGATATCCGACCGGCCAATATTTTAAACCGATGTTCGGTAGAAATCCAGCAGGATTTTCAATTGGTGGTAATCCATTAGGAATTGGGAGGATTCCAACTGTCGTGGCTTTTTTAGCAAATTCTTTCCAATAACATGTTGTGAATAAATTAGGACAGTCTGGAGAGTTTAATCCGTCTATTATACCCCCACCCGAAAATGCCTGACCAGAAGCACCGCAACAATCCGGAGGGCAAGCAGCCTTTAGTGTGTCAGGAGTAGAATTGTTCGGGTTTCCGTTTGCATCAAGTCCAATAGAAACCCCAATACCAGTAGAAGAAGATCCTCCACTGTTTTCGCTACCATCATTGGCAGAGCCAAAACAATCTATAGACTCGGCTCTAGATTGTAAAACCTCCGGGGAGTTTTTCTGATCTAGTTCCTGTATCTTCTGAGCTATTGAAAGTAAAAGATCCTCGATATAGCTAACGTTCTTATCCGCTTTGTCCGATGCATCCTTTAGTAGCTTACTATTATTAGAGGTAGAACTTAGATTAACAGTGAAATAGTAATCAGCAAGGGTGTCTACGAATTTATCAGAAAGAACTTTGATCGAATTTATTTTATCCTCTACTATCTTCTTTCTTGCATTGTATTTAGTATCAAAAGATTTTTTAAAATTACCCCAGAAGTCGCTAAATGATTGATTTGGTTCTCCGTCACTATTTGTGCTCTGTGGTTTTATGTCCGCTGATTTTCTAGCATCATTATCCCCTCTTTCGTCTGCAGTAAAGAATAGCCACGGGTTTGCAGAAATCTCTAAAAGATTAGAATAAAGAAATCCATGATTTTTCTCTATATCTTTTATAATAGCTTCCTTTGGTTTGTTGGATCCTTCTATGTCCTGAATGAAATTGTAGAAAGGCACATCAAGTTTTGGATTCTCGTCTCTGAATATTATAAAATCTTCATAAGATTTAAGAAAATCAGAATTGCCCGATCCAAGAATTCCTTTACTTGAGAATTCCATCCCAAGTTGAAGCTTAGTTAAATCTACTCTCTCATAGTCTGATGAAAGTAAATCGGAGGTTGCTTCTGGTTTAACAGTTTCGTAAGGGAGATCCCCACCAAGGCCATGAGGAAATGCTATATCAAATTTAATACCAACATATCCTTTTTTACCGGGTGATGTTTGTTTTTTGGTTTCTTTAAACCTAGCAGAAAAATTCTTTACAGCATCTAAAAATTTATTTGCATCGGATGAAGCTAAGACTAAAGTTAAAAGTAGAGTTAAAGGATTTCCTTTCTTTCCAGATTTTGCTTTGGCCTCAAATGATTTAGAAAGCCCATTGTAGTAGTTTTTAACTATCTTATAATGATATAGGATTTCTTCTAAATCTTTTTCTGCTTTTTCATATCTAGATCTAAGTTCGTTATTTTCCCTTACATCTTTAAATATTTCCTTTGCTTGACTTAGACATTTATTTACCTTTTCTGTTACATCATCTATATCACCCTCAGGTAAAACCTCGGGTATTGCAGATTCTTCCTCCGGTAAGCAAATCTCCTCTATGAAAGATTTAAGATCCTCTTTTGTGAAAAGCGGTTCTCCCGTTTCGGGGTTAATGGGAAAATCTGGTTCACAAAAAACCTGATCTACTATATCCGAAACATCAAATGCATTATTAGAATCTTTTTCCGAAGCTTCTCTGTCTAAAATATTATCTAGGAGGGATGATAATTTTTCCGGATCTATATTGTTCGATCCAAAACCCGAATCAGATCCAGCTTCTGATCCGGTACCATCACCAAAGTCATTGTTGTCAGAAGTTGATGGTCCTGAACCAGATCCAAATTTATTGTAGATATCATCGGAGCATTTCTTAGCTTTTCCTTTTTTACTTTTTTTCTTCAGCTGATCCCTTATAAAACTTAAAGACATCTTTTTGGGTGCAACGTGAAAAAATAGAGGAACTCCTTTATGTGTTATAATATGAATGTCAAATCCAAATGGACCTATTTTAAATCTTCTGATTTTTCTGTTAGATCCTGAAAATTTTATTCCAAGAAGATCTAAATCTAAATTGTCAGAAATCATTTCTTTAGCACCGTTAAGTTCGTTGGAAAGATTATTATCATCCATGAATTTATCGAAATTTCTATTCCTAGAAAAGTCCGGCAATTCTGATATTCTGTCTAAATAATTTTGTTTTCTTAATATCTCCCAAAAAGTTCTATTAGCTAGTTCCTCTCCATCATAAGAACAGATAAGGTCGTTAATTTCATCGTCGGTTAAAATTAAAGGAACCGGCTCTATTGATTTTTCTAACTCCTGGGCATTATTGATTATCTCTTCGTCACTAGGAAGATCGTCAGTAAATCCACTAAACTCGTTAAGAACATCCTCTGGTTTTAATTCACCGCTGGATATTCTATCACTTATGTCCTGAAGTTTATTGAAATTAAAATCCATTTATCTTAATTAGACTTTGTTACTTTAACTACATCTGAGGTTGATAGTTGTTCATAGCTTTCAGCTAAACTTGTCATTGCTCCTGGTGTAGATGGAAGTTTAGCATCAACTGCTGCTGCAAGTTGTTTCAGAAACATCCATAATGGTTCAGCAAGAATAGCTGAGTATACAGGAGCATGTCCAAGCTTAGTGGTTTTACCGTCTACCCAAACTTCGTTACTGCTTTGTTTAATTCTAGTTGTTGCTGTGCTTTCAATTTCAGAATTAGCAAATTCTGTTATCTTTCCACCCCTGAATTCTAGGGTTGATGTTTGACCTGCGTGTGTTATTGTTATGGAATTATCATTGGATATTACAACAGTAGATTCTTTTAAATCTATAACCAATCCTTTAGCAACGGTGTAATATATTTTAAGTTTCTCTATACCATCGTATATTAGTGAATGAGCACCTTCGTAAGAAGCGCTTAATTCTGTTATTAGATCCTTTGAAAGTTCCTGTACTGCTTTGTATTCTGGAGTGTAATAATTTCCGTTATTGAATTGAACATGAACTATACAACCTAGCTTAGGTATACTAACCCTACCGGATCCGCCGTTATCACCAAAAGATATATCGAACCTTTGAAATGCCCAAGGAAGATCCTCGTCTTTAACATCATCAAAAACACCAAAAACCCTAACCCTGCATCTAGCTCTGAACTCTGGGTCCTTGTTGTCAACAACAACACCTAAGAAGTGTTGCGTCCTTTCTATATTAGATTCTTGTAAATTTTGTAAAGACATACAAACAGGATTTTCTCTTATCTATCCTTGTTTTTAAGATCCCTGTTTATAAGCGTTATCTTTGATCGTAGGATATGATCTTTTAGGTAGGCCTAAATCTTTTCCTGGACTATTAGCATACACATCTTCTCCTGAGGTATTCTTTGGATCGGTTTGATCGCTAGTATATAAGGTCTCTTTAATAGGTGAGTATTCTATCTCAGAATTTGGATAAACATCAGATTTTAATTCTTCGGGAATACTAGAATCCTCGCTATAAGATCTTTCTTTTATTGATCCGTATTTGATTTCTTCGTTCTTATAAACATCTTCTTTCATAGATGCATATTTTCTATCAGGAACACCAAGATCTTTTCCTGGGATCTGAGAGTACTCGTCATCCTTCAAAGTGGTATAAATTCTTTTAGGTAATCCAAGATCTTCCCCGGGTACACCTTTATAGATATCGTCCTTTATTGTTGGATATACTCTATTAGGTACACCAAGATCCGTGCTATCAATATCCCCACCTACTCTTCTGTACTCGTCATCTTTTATTTTACCATAGATTCTATCAGGTAATCCTAGATCTTTTCCTGGGCTATCCGCATAGATGTCATCAGGGCCTAAAGATCCAGGTACTCCGGGTCTGGGAAAAACGTTTCCCTGTCCAGATCCTATTGCATTGTTTGGATTATTATCCGGATAAACATCTTGACTGACTATAGGATATTGTCTTTCAGCAGGTCCGCCCAATCCTCTGGATTGTGGTTTATAGTCACCGAAAGGATCCTTCATCTCTTTAATACCAGTAACTAAATCCTGAACAGAATTCAGAGATCTAACAGCATCGCTCAATCTAAATCCATAAGCGTTGCCAAGGAGCTGTTTGGTAACAATAGGGGATACCTGTTGTTGAACAACAGAAGCAACCGAATTTGTTATGAAATTACTTGCTAATTTTTTAAATACATTCAGATTGTTATTGATTCCCGAGCCTGGTTGTAACATATGGGATCCAGCTAAGTTCCAGCTATCCTGTATCAATATAGGAGAAAAAGTGGACTCATTTCTAATTAAATCAGAAAGGATATTGTATTGTAGTTTGTACTCTTTAACTGAACCAACGTGAACCTTAAATGTGTTTTTTACTGGAGGAGCTCCTGGTCCAACAGAGTTATTTAAAGTTGTAAAGGGATATGATTGGTCAAAATTAAATTCACATAAATCTAATTGATAAATTAGAATATAAGGTTCCATTCTTTCGAACGATTTAACAAACGATTCCAAATCCGCTTTTGCATTAGTGGACTCAGGAGAAGCTGTTCTCAATATACCAGCAGATTGAGCTATATCCCTAATAGAATCAACAGCGTTTCTAACACCAGGAAGATTAAATGGATTTAATACATCAGCAAGATTTTTCTGAAGATCTATTTGTCTAATCTCAGTAACAATGATATACATTCTGAACTTACGAAGGTTGTCAGGTAATAGCTGTCTATGATATTGATAATCATATGTCGCCTTTCTGTAAAGCTCCGCCATTGCATTGATTCTAAGATCTATAGAATCCATACATTCAAAAGTTAAAACTCCAGATCTTTGTTCTCTTCCTTTAGAACTCTCTATTTGTCTTTGCTGATCTACCCCTAAAACTTTATCTAATCCTCCAATGGATTGAATAAACCAAGGGCTCTTTTCGTTTATACTGGAAAGAAGATTTCTAAATGATGATAACGCAGCAGCTCTATGAGAAACCCCAGATTGGAATCTATCAGAATCTCCGCCAACTATTTTTCTACCAGTGTTATCAGTGCTACCACCGTACTCCCCGTTTTCCATAGCGCTTCTTCTTTCTCTTAGAAATCCTTCAGCGGTCATATAATGAATATTCTCGGTGTAATTTGGAAATTCCCCTATATTCATGTTTTGTCTGGAGAGATGGAAAAAATCAGTAGCTCCGTCATCCTTCATCGTTTTTCCGTCGTTGAATTTTCCCTTTGAAAGTAAAGGACTAACTGGTAGAAATGTTGAAGGATCAACTAATCCACCATACCCAAAATCAAACATGATTCTAAATCCAGTATAGGTTGGATCTTCTTTTTGTCCGGAAGAAGTTGATTTTAATCCCTTTAGAAAGGCAGTTCTTTGCTTATCTACACCTTTATTCAGTATCTGATTTGGGTCAGTTACGCTTCTAAAGTTGTCTTTAATCTCATTTAAAAAATTTGCCATCTCTATTTACTTACTTCTGGCTCGGGATCTGACCCTCTACCATCATTAATTAACCATTCTCTTTTTCCAAGCAGGAATGATTGCTTGATTGCACCATCTATATACTCAATATAGGATCCCATGATCATATAAACCCCGCTCAGAAATTTATTGTCTACTTTTTTACCGATCTCATGTTGTTCATTATCTATAGGAGGATTTTTATTAGCCTCCTGTGAATTTACCCTTGCCTGCTTTGCCTCAGCATGTACTATTCTGGTCGGAACTGTTTGGCCTCGATAAACCCAGGGAACGTAAGAATGCATCTGTGTTTCAAGATAGACTTTAAAATTTTCGTATTTGTTTAATTTGTTTTGAACTAATGCCTGTTGAATATTCTTGTGTTGATTTTCGCCATATTGTGTACCAACCCAGGTTTTTTTAGTTTCTTTTTTGTAAACATCCTCGTTAGCTCTTCCTTTGAAGAGAATACTGCTATAATCTAGATTTTTTTGTGTGACATATTCCACTTTATATTTCACAAATTTATTAATAGGTCTATCACTTACTAACTTGGTATCGTAAAATTGAAGATCCCTTGAATAACCAAAATTATTTGCTATATAGCCGGATGCATTTTTAACAGAATATGCGTTGATAAAAAATGGATATTTTTTATAATAATAATCATTGGTAAAAAATAAAGGCAGTTTAACTTCAGCAGGTTTAACATTTCCGTCTAAACCTCCGGATAATCCATTTTCTGTTCCTATAGCCTGAAGTACTCTTGTTTCATCTTTACTTTTTTCTAATAACTGTTTTTTAAGATTGACAAAGTTTAAAACGTAATACTGATCAATCCACCAATCAAAGAAGTCTTCTTCCCCTTTCCAAGCAGATCCACAGACATCATCTATAAATTTGTATAAGGTTTTAGAAGGACATAGCCAGTTCATTTTGTCCTCTGTGTTTTTCTCATTAGATGCAAACCCAAGTCCAAGATCTTTAGCTACCTGTCTTATAACATCAAATGATGTTTTATCTTTGAATGATTTAGAGGTGTGCTGAAATATACCAGGAATTCTCATTTGACATTTTATAGTAAATGATGCATTATTTCCATTAGCTCTATTTTCTTCACCCATGTATTTTTCTTCTAACATGGCAAATTGACTTAGCACCTCGGTAACTAATAGATCCATTCTAACTGGCTTGTACAGCTCAGATGTGGATCTAATGTATAGCGAAACTAGATCACCATCTTTAGGATACGATGTATATAAAAATGATTCATCCTGTGGAGTAAATCTAAATATTAATTGAGGTATTTTATCCGATAGATCTAATCTGAAAAAACTAAGATCTCTAACAAGAAAGTTATTAATCATAATCATAGGCATTCCGAATCCAGTTTCAGTTTCGGTTTTACTTCCTATTCTTTCTACTTTTTCTTTATCTTTGTGATTTATCTCATCAACAATAGAGAGCTCGTCCAGAACTATTGTTTCTTTGTCTAACTGAAGAATTGTTTTTTTGCTGTCTATCATGATTCAAAAATTTGTCTTTGGGCAAATCTTGATTTAATTGTTGCTAGTGATTTGTTCTGCTGTATTCTAGTTCTACATACTCCAATATCAGAACCAAATATTAATTTTCCGTCTTGTACTTTGAATTGTTCAGATCCCTCCTGTGTTACATTAGGAGGAAGAGGATTTTGGAATTCTCCAGATCCTGCAGAACCTGCAGCTTCACTAATATTAACAGCATTTAAATACTCTTTTCTTGTTTCTGATACCTTAGATATTCTATCTTGTAATTGTTTTCTAAAGGATTTTCTAATATCATCAGGCTCTTCTCCCTGGGGTCTTCTGCTTAATTTATTAATTGTTTCTGTGTCAGGAACAAATAAAAATTCATTCACGTTTAGAGAAAAAGGATTACCTATGGAATTAACTTTTAATAGTGTTCCCATTCTGTTATGACTTCCGCAAAGCATATGAGCTGCAAGATCTGCTCTCATTACCATCTCTTCGTTAGTAAAAATAAATTTAGAAAATCCAGGAACAACATCAGGATCCACGGATCTAGCAACTAGATCTATAATAGTCTCTCCGTTAACTATTATCTCCGGTTTGTTTGCTAAAACGTCTATATCAATCATATACTAAATATTATAATCCTAGTTGTTGGCCAAAGTTCGCTGCTAATCCAAAAGCACCGTCTCTCACATTCTTACCAATAGTTCCCTGAGTGTCAATTCCAGTTGTTGCTCCAACCTGAGCATTTCTGGATGCATCAGAGATCGGGAATTTACCAAGATAAAGTCTACCGTTACCTCTGTTAAACATGCTTTCAAAGTCTCCTCTATGTTTTGTTCTCGCTGCTTTCATCGAGAAAACTGCAGTCATCTCTGTTGGAAAGTCATCTGGTCCTAGGGTGTTGTTGAAATTAATTTTAACCTTTTCACAAATTAGGTTACCCATCATTGCTATCGGATTTAATGGATTTCCAACTACAACGTGCCATTCCCCTGTTGGATAACCAGAAAGCATAATAGGCTCATAGTATAAGTCATTAAGCATTTGGCTGGTTAGCATAACAGTGAGTGTTTTATATAACTGACCATTCTTAGAAAGTGGTTTGCCATTACTTAATCCCGAAAGCTCAGTTTGTGCTTTTGCAAGTGTTCCCTCTAATCCTTTTATCTTCTTTTTAACCTCTTCCCCGAATTTAAGCTTCATCATGTCATTTAGAAATTCAACGGGATTTGTCAGGTGCTTAACATACCCTTTGGATCCTCCAGGAAATCCTATTCCCTGCCTATTAGAATTCACAAGAAGCTGTGGGGCTAAAAATTTACCATAATCACTTCCTATTGCTAAAAGATTTGCAAACAAGTCAATAAACATCATTCTACTGTTTACCTCGCCAACGCTAGTTAGACTATACGTGAATTTCAAAGAGAAAGTTTGCTCACCCCCCGTAAATCCTACACCTCTTACATACATGCTATTAACAGTGTTAACATCAACGAAGATTCTCTGACTTAGAGGCCCGTCCCCGGTTGTTAATTTTTCTAAGAGAGTTCTTCTTATTTGTAATTCTCTATTATCAGGATCTGTGACCACCCCTATTCCGTTACTTATTTTGTTAAGGCCATCAAAAGTGGAAGCACCCACAACAGCTTCTAGGTATTTCCCATATGTACTAGATAGAAATCCTTTATCATTTCCCTCGGCTGACATTTTTGTTTTTTGCCCCTTTGATTCCCATTTTAATCCGGTTTCAACATTCAATATTGAATCCAAGGTGTTTCCTGTGTCTCCTCCAAAATATGTAATTGCCTGTGCAATTGGTAGGGCTGCTCCGTCTTTAATCATTTGATTTCGACTAAGCCCGTCATTGTTAACAAAGTTTCCTTTTATATCATCACCTTGTTGGCTAGGCTCTATTCTAGGAGCGCTCGTAGGCACTCTTAAGTTGTCCATAACCGGTGTAGGAAATCTTCTTAATGTTATCATCCTGTTATTTGGAATAACGCCGTAGTGCTTACAAAATATAAAGTCTTTAACGTTATAAGGCTGGGAAACATAAGGGCTACTAGGATTTAGATATGCCCCGTTAGATGTTGTGGTCTTAATTATTGCTTGGGCTGTAGGGTTTCTACTTATCTCCGGGGTTACCTTCTGATTGTTAGCATAGGTTTCGGATTTAATATAGTTAAACTTTCCACCTCCCCCTAAACCAGCCTTTATATCCCCTATAACATGATAGTTAAATAGACCAAGCCTTCCGTCCTCAGAAGACTGAGCTTCGTAAAATAATGAAGAAGGCAACCTAGTAACAGCATCACTTTGGTTTTCAAAAACTCCGTATTCCTTATCGGAGTTAAAGCTGTAAATGTTCTTCTTAACAGCTTCAGATCGATCCACAAGATCGTCTTTGAATCCACCTGTATTGGAAACAACATTGGTTATTGTTGTAGATCTTATGAGTGCCTCGTTTCTGACATTCGTTACAAAATCAAATAATCCCACAGCTTACAATTATTATTTAAGTTATATATTCCCGAAACGGGATACCTCTTAAATTAAATGCTGTATATCTCTATTTGAGCGGGTCCGATTTTAAACTCTTGGAGGAGGTCTTTAAAAGATTTAATTGAATTTCTGGAGGGTTCCTTGATAGTTATAAAGATTTTTGCAGGATTAGTGGTCTTAAAAGACTCTATTTTCTTAACTATCATTTGATTTAGGATCCAATATTGGATATCACTAAGATCTTTATCCCCAAAGCTTTCGGAAATAATCTTGGTTACATCTATATAGGACACCTTCTCGTTATCTGGCAGTGATTTTTTAATTTCACGATAACTAAGAGAAGTAAGATGTATTTTTATTGAGGCTTTCTTATTCTGGATTTTCTCCACTTATGATTTGTTGTTTGAAGTCTTCTAATCCCCAATCTGGCGAATCAGTTGGTGCCTGTGGCGTGTTTTCTTCTGTTTCCTCAATTTTTTCTGAATTAATTCTAGTATTTTCTAAATTTTGTAAATGCTGTAAATGGATCATTTTTCCAAACTCATTGGAACGTTTAAATCGCTCTGACATTTTAGCTAGGGATTCTTTCTTTCCTGTTAGCCCCATTGCTTTTGCCATTGCTCTTCTTTCTCTTCTCGAAGGAAAATTCATATAAATTTAAATTAATTTGTTTTGAAATATTTTTAAAAATAAACATGCTATTAAAGCATCATCTACATTTAATGCATCATTAAGAGACACTAGAGAAAATTTGCTATTCTTTTCGCTTTCCGATCCGTCACCTGATTTTTCTCCCCTTTTTATTCCAGTAACGTCCACACCAAATGCTGGGTTTCCGTTTACTACTAATTTAGAGGATTGGATATTTCCAAGAAATTCCCATCTTTCTGTGTCTTCCACGTCGTATCCCGATTCCTCCTTTAATTCTCTCTTGGCGGTTGCTAAGATATCAACATCGGATTTTTCAGGAGATCCTGTTATTATGGTTTGGCTCATTCTTTCCTCTTTGATATTAGAGGGTTCTGAGATCAGACCAATAGATTTAGGATTTCCGTTTTCATCCACTGTATATGGAAGAATCATCACGGACGGGTTTATCTGCTTGATACCAACCCTGTCTTTGTTTTCTATCACCTGGATGTAATTATTCTGGAATAGAATCTTGGGATCTGACATTTTTTGTGGATGTAATTGTTTTCTGCTTTTTATATATATCCTTTATGGATTCCCTCAGGGATTGTCTAACTACCTCTATATCAAGGTCTTTCGTAACGTATTCTAAGATATCTTTCTCCGCATCTTCAAAAGATCCCATTAAAACGTCCCATAGGCTTCTAGGAGGAAGATTGATGCTAAGTTTTAAATCGACATCTACCCAGTTTTCCTTCTGTTTAGAGAGTAGAGCAAATATTGGATTTTCGTCTCTAGACTGTGGTCTGATTTCTTGAACCTCTCTTGTCTTAACCCCTCTGCCAGATGGTTGTTCGGTCTGTGATTGATTTAAGACGTTAGGATCGGATTTTGGAATTATCTCCTCAAATCCTTTTTCTACCTTAATCATATACTCGTCTAGCAGATCTAAAGATATCCTGGTTTTATCAGTGAAAAGAATGTATTTTCTGCCACCCTCCTCAATTAAATCCTCAAAATGTTGCGTTTGTGAGAGGTTATCGCCTTTAATCCATTGATACGAAAAATTGGAATACTCTTCCTTGATTTCAGAAAGATCTTTATCTGTCATAATTTGTATTATTTTCTTGAGCTTTTTAAACATGTGGCCATGAAGGCTTTATTTTCTTTATTCCAATTTATTATAGAGAATTAAAAGAATTTATTTCGGAATATATAGAGAAATATGAAACTACCTAAGAAATACCTCACCAAAAATCCAGGTGTGATGAAAAGAGAAATCAAAAAACACGGGGATAAAGCAGATAATGATTCATCTGCATATGGACCATGGGATGCTGATTATAAATCAAAAAAAGCAGGGAAGGGTAAACCAGTTGAGACTAAAAAGAGCCAATACACAAAAAAATATCAGAAAATGTATGGGGAGGGTTTAGAACTACTGGGATTTGATGCATTTCTAGAAGCAGTTGAAATAGCAGCTTGGGAGGTTTACAACGATTTAAAAGAATCAGAGGATATCAATGAGGGTGTAGATTCGCCATCTAGCCCAGTGAATAAAGCTCTTAAAAACAAATCAGACAAAACAAGATTCCCGTTGGGTATACTTAAGCAGGTTTGGAAAAGAGGATATGCTGCTTGGAAAAAAGGGCATATTCCAGGAACAACCCCACAGCAATGGGCAATGGCTAGAGTTAACTCATTTGTTACTGGGGGTAAGACTACTAAAATGGGAGATAAGGCGTTATATCAGAGGGGAAAAGCTAACAAGAAAAAGAAAAAGAAATAATGGAAAAATACGGATATAAAAACATTTCTTCAATGGATGAATTTGAACAGTCTTCGTCTAAAGACGGAAAACACGATTTTTCTTATAATTCAGGTAATCATATAACACATCAAGGATTCATCAATTGGGGTGAACAAAAAGATTGGGGTGTACCAGGCCAAACCACATATAGTGTTAAAACTGTAGATGATCTTTTAGGAGCTGGAGATAAGGTATCAACAACTACTTCATAGCTTCTTCTATCATCTCGTCAAGTATATCGGAAAGAGTTAATTTAGATTCCCAGCCAAGTATTTCTTTAGCTTTAGAAGCATCTCCTTGTAATAGTTCAACTTCAGCTGGTCTGTAATATTTAGGATCTGTTCCTATCAGAATTCTTCCGGTTCCCTTCTCCACACCAAGATCTCCCTGAATATCTTTTCTCCACTCGATTTCTATTTCTAGTTTTTTACACACCATTTCAACCATCTCTTTAATTGAGTATGTTACCCCAGTGGCAAGGATAAAATCCTCCGGTGAATCCTGCTGAAGCATTCTCCACATACCTTCAACGTACTCTTTAGCATGACCTATATCTCTTCTTGCTGATAAATTGCCAAGCGTTAATAATCCACCTCTACCTTTTTTGATCTGGCATAATCCATCTACTATTTTTTTCTCAACAAAGTTTTCACCCCTTCTAGGCGATGTGTGATTGAAAAGAATACCATTACATGCGAATAAATTGTAAGACTCCCGGTAGTTCTTCACTATCCAAAATCCATATAATTTAGCTACCCCATAAGGGGATCTGGGATAAAATGGGGTTGTTTCCTTTTGCGGGGTTTCTTGGACTTTACCGTATAACTCAGATGTTGAAGCTTGGTATAACTTAGATGCCGGGGAGTGCGCTCTGATCGCTTCTAACACATTTAAAGTTCCCATAGCATCCACTTGTCCAGTATAATTGGGTATTTCAAATGATATCTTAACGTGGCTTTGTGCAGCAAGATTATAAATCTCATCGGGTTTTAATTCGGATATAATATGGGACACACTTCCGGGATCGGTCAGATCTATATAAAATCTTTTAAAGTTTGGATGTTCCCTAAAGTGTTCTATTCTTCCAGAGTTAAAGGTAGAAGATCTTCTGATCGTTCCATATACCTGATATCCTTTCTCTAAAAGAAGTTCTGCAAGATAAGATCCATCTTGGCCGTTTACTCCTGTTATTAGTGCTGTCTTCATTTATTTTCTAATGTTATCTTTATTATCCCAATACCACCTAATTGTTTCTGTTATGCCTGTCTCTAGATCCATTTTAGGTTTCCATCCGATAGATTCTATCTTGGAATTATCCATTACTTTTCTAGGGGTTCCGTCTAATCCCTCAGTATCAAAAAGTATATCACCTTTGTAGTCTATGACACGAGCAACTATATTTGCGAGTTCTTTGATTGAAATCTCGGATCCACTTCCCACGTTAATTAATCCATCATTCCCTTTGTAATTTTCCAGCATGAATATCACAGCTTCTGCCAAATCTTCAACATAAAGAAATTCTCTAAGTGGTCTTCCGGTTCCTAAAAGCTTAAGAGTAAGATGATTGTTATCTCTAGCATTTTCAATCTTTCGAATCATCCCTGGGATAACATGGGAAGCCTCTAAATCAAAATTATCACCAGGGCCATAAAGATTACAGGGCATTAGTGAATAGTAGTTTTTACCATACTGTTCTCTTATGGAATCACACAGTTGAATACCAGCTATTTTTGCTAAGGCATAAGATTTGTTTGTTTTCTCTAATGGACCGGTTAGAAGATATTCTTCTTTGATTGGCTGAGGGCATTCTCTTGGATAGATGCAAGATGATCCAAGAAATATGAGATTTTCAACATCGCTCTTTAATGCAGACATCATGATATTGTTCTGCATGGTTAAATTCTCGTACAGAAATTCAGTTGGATATGTTGAATTAGCAATTATACCTCCTACTCTGGCAGCTGCTAGTATAACATATTCTACCCTGTTTTTAAAAAACCAATCTAAAACTTTTTCTTGGTCAAATAGGTCAAGTTCTTTCCTGGTTGGAGAATATACCTGATATTTCTCCAGGTCTATTTTTTTAACGATATTAGATCCAACTAAACCAGTTGATCCAAATATTGCTATTTTTTTCTTCATACTCATTTTATAATTATAGAATCAATCCTTTGAAGTATCTTTATAGAACTTAAGGATTTAAATATATCTTCGTTTAATATTCCAGGCTCGTTTATAGTCAAATATGGAAGGACAAGATTCTCGTATGATTCATTATTCATTTCTATTAAATAATTCCTAACCTTGTCTATGTGTGATTTAGATTCCAAGGGATAATAGAATTTTAACCAGTTGACTATATAAACTATTTTATCTCTCCAACAATCCATATCAATTTCTAATCTGTTGATGTTTAGGCATTCTATAAAATTTTTAAAAATAGAAGACTTGTTACCTGAATAAACACCAGTGAAAAATTTACCACTGAGTCTCCATTTGTGTATCTTATTAGTCTCGGAATATTCTATGCTTTTTCTTAAGATTTCGGAAAGCTCTTTGGTGTACCCCTCTTTTTGGTAGATTCTATGTGCACACAGCTGTAAAAACCCCGAGGTGTGTACTGATTTTTTGATCCTAAATAATTCAGGAAAGAAAGATTTGTACCTTTTATAATCGGTAAGAAAGCACATGTAATTAAAAACCCTAAGATCGTCAGGAAGTGTATTGATGTCCATCCTATATTTTTTTAGGAGGCTCTCACATTTCTTAACATCATAATTAATAAAGGTCAGATAAAGCTTTCTCGTTCTGCCGTCTATCTTTTTAACTCCCATGTAGGGAACTTCTATTTCGTTAATTCCTAGATATGATAATCCAATTATTGCCATTCCCTTTATGGAATTAATATTGAACCATTTTCCTGTCACTCTGTGGCCATCCGCTTCCTTGGTATACTTCATTGATGTCAAGTTCTTTAAATTGATCAGATAATTCTTTTTTACAATAAAACAGATTTAAACCACCTGTCGATCCTATTAGTTTATACCCCTTCTCTTCTGCTAATTTATTAAAAGCACCTGCGGTAGCTCCATAATAATTATCACTATTGAATCTATGATTAGCATCGTATTCTATAGTTAGGCTGTCAACAGGATTGTAGTGTGGATTATACTCGACCGCAATAACTTTAGGTTCATATGTTTCTAAAGATTTCCATATCCATAGATCATTTCCGTCCACATCTATAGATAAAAAATCAAAGTCTTTAGGAATTTGTGTAGTAGCTAATAAATCATCAAGGGATTCACCAGGCTCGCAACTGATGTATGATTCTATAATAGAAACATCCGGATGTGTCCCATAGTTGTTTTTTAAATTTATGAATGATGCATTATCTCCTTCTATTAAAACACCTTTCCATCCTTCTTCTCTAAGTTTTCTTGTATTGCAAATCCAGTTACCATCTCCAGCACCAAATTCACAATACCATCCATTTTTTATTCCTAGGGTTTCAAATATTTTTTCTAATATACCATCTTCACCGGATTGGCTGTGTACCTGCCTTTGATAATTGTTTACGTCGATCATTTGTTATTTTTTATTTGGAAATATAAATAGGCATCCTCTCATAGATCCGGTTGCCTCTGTGTTATAATCTTTTGAGTATCCATCTTCGCCATAGATTGAATTAATATGATCTTCTATCCATTCCCAGTTATAAACTATCCCCTGATCAGGATATTCGTCATATCCAAATTCTGGATGTCCTGGTACCATAAAATCATGAATAGCAAGAATAGGTAATTTGCCGGACTCTTTAATTGCATCTAGCTCTGCTAATACAGGATTAGTGTACCAATGCGCATCTAAGAATATAATAGTCTTATTGTCATCTATTGATGCAAGTATTTTTTTTAAGAATTCTGGGCTATCACCTAAAGACATTTTGATGTTATCTATACGTCCAATTATTTTTGCTGCCTCTTCAAAGTGTGCAGGCTGTGATTCGATCGTATACACAGCTTTAAAGTGCTTAGAAAACCAAGAAGTAGTTGTACCGTGATATGTTCCTGTTTCTATAACAGTATCAAGATTGTATTTATTTTTAATCTCCAAAAATTTTTCGCTCAAATAAATATCTTGATTGAATGCTAATTCTTCCATTTTTTTAATTTTTTTATATTGTTAATTGTAGTTTTCCTAACTCTAATCCAGCTTTTACCCTTTCTATTTCTATCTGATTATTTATTATAGTGGTAGATGATAGCTCTATTATTTTATTAATATCAATTTCCTCTTTTATTAAATTCCTCAGATCAAAAAATGGTATTTCATTATATAAATCAGTATAAGCTGAAAGATAGTCAATAAATTTAAAACCGTCCCCTATGACATTATCAGAAAATTTACACCAAGTTCCTGGTATTCCATACGCGTGAGACACAATAAATCCATGAAGACTACTTGATATAGTACATTTGCATGATTTTATTTTATCTATTACTTTCTCTATTGTATTATTTTCATCAAGTCTTAGGTCAATCACTAGGAATCTTTCAGTGTCGCTAAAAATATTTAAAGCATTCTCGTAATCAACCAAATGTGGAATAATTCCTAGATCATACTTTTTTTCAATAGTGGGATTGTAAAATTTGGGGAGTAATATCGAGGGATCGCCAAGAAAAACATCATCCACATTAAACCCCCTTTCTTTTAATGTATCTTTGGTTAATTTTCCTCTAAGACCAATTAATTTAGGATTTCCTGTAAATATTCTATCACTTGCAACTAAGCCTGCACCCATTACAATTGTTCCATCATTAGCTTCGTTTAATATGGAACCTAGCATCATTATATGGGGAGATTCGTCACCCTCGTTTACCTTTACAGATTTTATGCCCCATAGTTTTTCAATAAGATAGGGGTTTAACTGATCTCCGAAATTAATACTACAGTGCCAATTTATTTTTATGGAATCCATTAATCTTTTTTTTTAATTATATTATTATTCCATAAACAGTTCTTCTTCCCCCGGATCTTCCTCTGGAATGCTTTGCTGATTCTCCTCTATCCATTCTAGTATAGAAGAAGGTATTTTATCCTTTGTCAGTTTATCTGGAAGATGAAAATTCTTAGAGATTCTTTTTCTGAATATATTAAACCCATCGTAAAAAGTATCTTGATTTTTTACGTCGACATAGTCCTTTTCAGAATGTCCCTGAGTGTAATGAAGATGTGCGAATTCCAAATCAGATGCATCTATAACTTTTTCCTCAATGTAAGCAACACAGGTTAATTCGGTGTCG
>Ga0222712_10000258_pt1 | contig 74681 bp, 58 predicted proteins | sample C33_657DmetaG_FD_165043 | JGI IMG/M metagenome (GOLD analysis project Ga0222712, IMG submission 165043) | Estuarine water microbial communities from San Francisco Bay, California, United States - C33_657D | ecosystem: Environmental > Aquatic > Marine > Unclassified | place: USA: California... | reverse complement strand
TAACTGGTGTTGGCTTCAAAGCAGCGAGGAGGACGTGGCATGGTGGGCATCCGGTTAGAGTTGACGGATAACCAGCTTAAAACGGCGCTCAAGCTTTAGGCTTAGCGGGTTTGCGCCCCACCTCAAGGCATTGAGATTTTGACAAGACAGAAGGCGAACACAGTCGGCATCACTTACCTGTCGTCTACCGACTCACATTCATCTAAGGTGGCTCCCGAGCTGCCGCGTGGTGGACGCCGTATCGACCTTGGGGTTAGAGAAAATAAATACGACCCTCTAGGGACAGTTAAAAAGTTTTATGCGGCACTGTCGATTGCTGATGGCGATGCGGCTGCAGCATTAGTGATCCCTGAAAAAAGAGGAGTCGGACCATTTAACGAACAAAATATCGCTCGTTACTTTGGGAATATGGCAATGCCATTGCGTTTAGATGGTATCCGACAACTTGATGCCAACACCATTGAAGTGCGATACACATATCGTGTCACAGAGTCCGTGTGCAGTGCAATTGCAACTGTACGAACTGAGTTTATTCTGGGCAACACATTAATTTCTGGAATAAAAGCGAATTGTTGAACATTTTTTTACGGCAGTTAATTTATTCATTAATTTATCGAAGCGAAAATCCGAACGACCAAGGCGGCATTTAATCCACCCTTACGAAGTATTCAAGAAAAATGTCCGTACTTGAGCCGCATTGACAACCAGCCAATAAGGGAACACGCTATCGTTTTGTGCGAGGAGTCGTCATGCAAGAACGCCGTTTGTCACCAAAGATGCGTCTGTTCGCCAAGCTAATCACCGAGGGGCATAGCCCCAGTGAAAGCTACCGCCGTGCCTATGATTGCAGTAACAGCACATCTGTCACCGTGTCTGCGAACGCCTGTAAGCTGTTAAAAGACCCTCGGGTGAGCGAAGTGGTGAAGCAAGCCGAGCAGGCTGAAAGCATCATTTCAGACCCGCCAGCGCTTCGTGCGTACATCCTGCGCCAGTTGTTAAACCATTCCAACACCATGAAGACCGAAAGCAATCAGATTCGTGCGTTGGAGTTATTGGGTAAAACCATCGGCATGTTCACGGACAAAGTCGAGACTAAGGTGGAACGTATTGACTCCGAGCAGATTAAAGCCGAGCTTGAAAAGCGCTTGCTGGAACTCACGCATTAAAAGCAATTTCAATGGATGAAAAGCAGTCCGTTTTCGCAAAGGAAAACTGCCATGACCACACTAGTTCAGGAAATTAAACAGGCAATAGCAGAACTAGAAAAAACATCTGGTCCGGACGGTATAGTTGTCAAGATGCTCAGAAAACAACTCGCCGACATTGAGAGGCAAAGAGAACCGACCGAAGAAAAATGGTCAGTGCAGGCAATAAAGAAGAAAGACTGACAGTCGTACAAACAGCCCGTTTAAACGAGCAAAGGTATGAAGATGAATAGCCTTAAGCTTTTATTTGCTGCGGTCGCTCTTTGTTTGTCGGGCGCTGCCACAGCCCAGTATGGCTGCGAGTCCGGTCATTGGATTGAGGCTGTGTTTGGTAATGGAGAATTCATCAAGCTCGAAGATGGCAGCGTATGGCGGGTCAGCATAATTGATCGCATCGACTCAATGCTTTGGCTGCCCACCAGCGATATTGTCGTTTGCCCCGGTAAGCTCATTAACGTTGACGACAACGAATCCGTTGATGCTGTGCGTATTCGTTGAGTCTTTTCGATTTTGAGCTTCGGCGTAGTGTCAAATCAGCCGACTTCTTGTTAACCCATACCTACCCATAGGGTGGGAGTGAAAACTCCGTCAAAGCGCGTGGTGTAGGCTATAAAGGCATCAGTGCCATTGATAGTACATACGCACAAATCTTTAAAGTGATGGGAATGCTAGTGCCTTATAAGCACAGTATTAACAGGCAGTGCGTAGAAGCAGTGTTGGTGCGGGTTTGACGCGGTTTAGAGATGCGAACGCCGTGTTGAAAATACCTGAAATGTATTTGTGAAGGCTTGGTTGGGACATTAAAAGGTGTGATTACACCGTGTTGAAAGGTCGTGTCATATATAAACATTGCCACGCAGACCTTCGAGACCCGCTCAGGGAGCGGGTTTCAGACAGTCAGGGTAGGTGTAGGTACAGGTATAAGTAAAGGTAGAAGTAACGGTATAAGTTACGGTATCGGTAAAGGTCTAAGTACCGCTTCGAGTAAAGGTGACGGTATTAGTACTGGTCAAAGTAATGCTTCAAGTAAAGGGCTTGGTAACGGTATTAGAAAAGGTGACGGTGTAAGTAAAAGAACCGGTACAAGTACCGGTTCAAGTAACGCTACTAGTAAAAGATTAAGGCTTAGTTAAGGTTGAAGTGCCGTAATCAGTTTCGGGTGCGGTCTGAGCATCGGTCAAGGTCAGAGGTGAGGTATCACGTGAAGGAACTGGCTCGACGTAGCTGGCGTCCGGACCGATGGTTTCTCGGCTGATCATGCGCTCAACCTTCGAGTACCAAAGTGGTTCGGCAATCTGTTCTTTGTGTCCGTTCGTTTTAACAGTGCCGACCTTTACTAAGATGACAGAGCCTTTCAACATGGACGGACAAAGGTTGGCTACCCGGACTTTGAGTTCCAAGACCGTGTACAACTCATTTGTCAGTTTGTGGTGCAGGGAAAGTCTGATCCAGCCTCCAAGCCCGTCGCCGCCATCTGCGATGTTGTACCAAGCACAAATCTCCGTTTCGAAATGCTCGCCGGGTGTGACAAGCCGAAAATCTATTCGCACCTTTTTACCCCACGTGCCTTTAGTTACTTCATGGGTAAGATAGACCGCTTGATATTTGCCATCTGGAATGCGAACAGTCTTCCCGTAATCAACATTATGTTTTACACTCACGGTGTTACCTCTTTAATTAGATGTTTTGGGTACGTCGTTATCGCCTCGGTTGCAGCCGGGGCGTTTTATTTTGTAAACGACTATCACTGTTCAAGCGCTAAAGCGATGTTCTCGCAGCCAATGTGAACAGGCTTAGATTGACGTTCAATCTCAGGCGAATCTCGCCTTTTGACGGTTGCGTCGATGACCGTAAGCACGTGGGCTTGGCTAGCTTCAGCCCAACCAGTTATTACATAGCCCATCTTTGTAATCACCTCTACGCGCTTGCCAATAAGCTGATCCCATTGCTTCTTTGGCGCTGACTCTGGTTTTTTCTTTAGATGCAACGTATTCATGATTGAACTCCGGCGTGAGCATTGGACGATGGCACTTCGTTTAGACGAGTCCGTTCTCGTAACCAATCAATCAAATTGGATTGCACATATCGAACATTGCGTCCGACTTTGACGAAAGGAAGCTTATAGCGCCCTGTGCTACGCCAAACTTGCAGTGTTCCCGGCGTGACATCAAGAATCTTTGCCGCTTCGTCTCCCGTAAGGAGCTGTTCAAACTGCGACAGGTTAACTAGTGAATTTTCTTCATGGCGACTTGATGCTTCAGTGGAGGGTGCTGGTTTCATTTTGAACTCCATAAGTGATGCTGCGAAACGCAGCGTGTGCATTGATTATGGAGGGAATGTTTCGTTTTTGTTATAGAGTTTTTTTAAAAAAATGGTGTTATTTTTTCTGTTCACTCAAGATAAAAAAATGCAAAGCCGCGCAGTTATTGATTGTTAGATGTGAGTAAAAGCATTAAAAAAAAATCACCCTTTTGCGGAGTGATTTTTTCATCGTGTTGCGTGGTCACAACGATTTTGCGTAGGTCGTTGTTTAAACGCTGATCAAAATTGAAATTAGCGTTTTAAATTTATTCTTATCCAAGCTTCTGCGCTAACTGTTCAACGTTCGGATGGTAATAACGTTTCAACATAACCAAACTTTTATGCCCCGACACAGCAGATAATTCAATCAAGTTCGGTAGCTTCTCAGCAAGTCGTGTGATTGCCATGTGACGTAGGTCATGAAAGTGAAAGTCATCGAGTTTTGCTAGCTTTCTTGCGCGGTCAAAGCTTGCGGATAATGCTGGTCCGTTTATCGGGAAAATCGTACCTTCGATATTGCGTGGTAGGTGGGTAAGAATCTCGACAGCCTTACTTGAGAGAGGGACAGTCCGAGCCGTACCGTTCTTTGTCAGTGCAATAAATGCAGTGCGTTTAGCGAAATCAATATCATCCCAGCGCAGCCCAAGTATCTCACCGCGGCGCATTGCTGACTCTAGAGCAAACTGGGTGAGTGGCAACACCCAAATATTGCCGTTCTTGACTCTTGGTTTTAACGCGGTAAAGAGACTTTCTAGTTCAGTGTCAGATAGGCACTTATTTCTACCTGAGGGTGTTGGCGGTTTGCGAACAAGAGGCACAGGGTTTGTAATATTGATTCCCCATTCTCGTCGAGCGTGATTAATGATTGACGAAAAGTACGACAGTTCACGAATCACAGCGCCAGCGGAAACCTGCTTCAGACGTTCGTCACGATATGCAGCGAGCTTAGTTGGGGTGAGGGCGACCATGTTGAGCGTGCCAATCCAATGGCGGGCAAGCGCTTTAAGTCGATAGCTATCTTCTCGGCAGCTTCTGGTGGTGGGGGTGACTTCTGCAATGTAGCGCTCAACCACTTCGGTGAACGTGGTGTTTTCGGCTAAGGCAACACTGGTATATGAACCCTTGTCGATTTGGGTTTCGATGTGCCTTGCCCAGCGCTCGGCGTCTTGGCGGGTTTGAAAAGACTTACTGACCGCCGGTTGCCCTTTGCGTAATATTCTTGCCTGCCAGACGCCATTGCGATTGCGTACTGATGCCATTTTCCTGCTCCGTTTGGACAGGAATTGGACACAACCAAGCTAAACAAGCCTAACGCTTTGAAATCAAAGTAGTTCTACGAGTTCTCAACCGCCTTGACCATATCCTCAATCACCTTCTTCGCATCACCGAACACCATCATGGTTTTGTCCATGTAGAAGAGTTCGTTGTCCAGGCCCGCATAGCCAGAAGCCATTGAGCGCTTATTGACGATGATGGTTTTCGCTTTGTAGGCTTCTAAGATTGGCATGCCAGCGATGGGCGACTTGGGGTCAGTTTTTGCAGCAGGGTTCACCACATCATTCGCACCAAGTACCAGCACTACGTCGGTCTGTGCAAATTCACTGTTGATGTCTTCCATCTCAAACACTTGATCGTAAGGGACTTCAGCCTCGGCGAGCAAAACGTTCATGTGACCAGGCATACGACCGGCAACAGGATGAATCGCGTACTTCACGATCACGCCGTGTTCAGTCAATTTTTCAGCCAACTCTTTCAAGGCATGCTGAGCGCGTGCAACCGCCAAGCCGTAACCAGGGACAATCGTAACGGTTTCTGCGTTGGTCAGCAAAAAGGCCGCATCGTCTGAGCTACCCGAGCGTACGTTGCGCTGCTCTTGGCTCCCCGCCGCTGCACCACCGTCGCTCGTGCCACCAAAACCACCCAAGATCACGTTAAAGAACGAACGGTTCATGGCTTTACACATGATGTAAGACAAGATCGCACCCGAAGAACCCACCAGCGAGCCAGCAATAATCAACATTGGGTTGTTCAGTGAAAAACCAATCCCTGCCGCAGCCCAACCTGAATAGCTATTGAGCATCGACACCACTACCGGCATATCAGCACCCCCAATCGGGATGATGATCAGCACGCCCAAGGCAAAGGCGATCATGGTCATGATGATGAAGGGCGTCCAGCTTTGGGTTGCCATAAACCAGGCACCGCAGCCCAGCATGACAAGCGCTAACGCCAAGTTAATCATGTGTTGCCCCGGAAACGACACCGGCGCACCTTGAAACAACCTGAACTTATATTTGCCTGACAACTTTCCAAACGCAATCACTGAACCTGAAAAGGTAATCGCGCCCACAAACGTACCAATAAACAATTCAAGGCGATTGCCCACAGGGATCGGTTCGCCCGCTGCAGCGACTACGTTAAAAGCCTGCGGCTCGGCAACAATGGCGACCGCAATCGCGACTGCCGCTAAACCAATCATGCTGTGCATGAAGGCAACCAATTCGGGCATCTTGGTCATCTCAACACGCTTGGCCATGACAGTGCCAATGGTGCCGCCGATCAGCAAGCCTAGTAAGACCCAGCCCAAGCCGCTCACAGCATGCGTTTCGCGCGCCAAGCCCACGATCAAGGCTGCCGTCGTCAACACAGCAATCACCATACCAATCATGCCAAAGGCATTGCCTAAGCGCGAGGTTGTGGGATGAGACAGGCCCTTAAGTGCTTGAATAAAACAGACCGAGGCAACCAAATACAAGAGCGTGACAACATTGATAGAGATCATGCTTTGCCCCCAGTTGTGTGGGCATCATCGGCTTTTGCCTTAGGCGCCTTTTTCTTGAACATTTCAAGCATTCGGCGTGTGACTAAGAAACCACCAAACACGTTGACGGCGGCAAGAGCGACTGCAAACACACCCATACCGCGCGCTAGGCTCCCTTCGGTCAAGGCGGCCGCGAGCATGGCGCCCACGATCACAATTGCCGAGATGGCGTTGGTCACGGCCATCAAAGGCGTGTGCAACGCAGGGGTGACGTTCCAGACCACGTGGTAGCCCACGTAAATGGCCAGAACAAAAATAATTAGATTGATAAGGGTTGGGCTGATCGCATCCATTATTTTTTCCGTAAGTTTTGGCCGCCTTCGCAGACCAGACAGGCTTGAACAATATCGTCATCACGTGCGATGGCGAGCTTGCCTTCTTTATCGATAATGAGCTTTAAGAAATCAAGCAGATTGCGCGCGTACAAGGCTGAGGCATCTGTGGCAACCATGCCTGGCAGATTGGTCAGGCCGACTAGCGTGACGCCATTTTCTTGCACGACCAGGCCTTTTTGTGACAAGGGGCAGTTGCCGCCTCGCTCAACGGCTAAGTCAATGATGACCGAACCTGGTTTCATCGCGCGCACGGTGTCGGCCGAGATAAGCGTTGGGGCAGGGCGGCCGGGGATTAGCGCGGTGGCAATCACCAGATCGGCTTGTTTGCAACGCTCTGACACCAACACCGCTTGACGCGCCATCCAGCTGGCAGGCATGGGTCGGGCATAGCCGCCAACGCCTTTGGCAATTTCGCGCTCTTCGTCGGTTTCAAACGGTACGTCAATAAACTTTGCACCCAGCGATTCAACTTGTTCTTTTGCTGCGGGGCGTACATCAGAGGCTTCAACCACGGCACCCAGACGCTTGGCAGTAGCAATCGCTTGCAGGCCGGCAACACCTGTGCCAAGGATGACAACGCGAGCCGCTTTGATGGTGCCAGCCGCCGTCATCATCATCGGAAACATTCGGCCGTAGTAGTGTGCGCCGAGTAGCACGGCTTTGTATCCTGCGAGGTTGGCTTGTGAGGACAACACATCTAAGCTTTGCGCGCGCGTGGTGCGTGGTGCCGCTTCAAGAGCAAAGGCGGTCAGCCCTGCCTGCGCCATGGGATCAAGGCCTTCGGCGTCAAAGGGGTCAAGCATGCCAGCTAGTGCCGTGCCGGCCTTGATCTGTGTGAGTTCAGTAGTGCTTGGCGCACGCACTTTCAGGATCAGTTCGGCGGCAAAGGCCTGTGCAGCATCGGTAATCGTGGCGCCAGCCTGTTCGTAGGCGTCGTTGCCAAAGTGTGCGGCTAAGCCGGCATCGCGTTCAACGAGTACCTGGTGGCCGGCAGAAACGTACTTTTTGACGGTTTCTGGTGTGGCCGAAACTCGAGTCTCGCTGTCGCGGGTCTCGCGCGGGATTCCAATGCGCATCGACTTCTCCGAAGATAATCTCTATTAGAGCGGGAGTTTACCTGTTTTGACCCCTAGGCTTAATGTTTCCCTACTGAGAAATTACTTTGTCGTGTGAGATGGCTCAACTTCTATATCTGCAGGATGAGATGTCAGCCTGTTGTCAGGTTGTCAGGCTTGACGTCAGGCTTGACTTAGGGTGATTCAGTTTGGGTGTGCCAGATGACCAAAGGGCTCAAAGATAAGCTCCAGCGAAGCGACTACAATTTGCATATGGATTCTTTAGCGTCTTCGCGCCCCGTTGGGGGCAAAAAACGAGTCGTGGTCGGCATGTCTGGTGGCGTTGACTCGTCTGTGACCGCCTGGTTGCTAAAAGAGCAGGGCTACGAGGTCATCGGCCTGTTCATGAAAAACTGGGAAGACGATGACGACTCAGAGTACTGTTCGACTCGGCAAGACTGGCTTGACGCCGCAAGCGTAGCCGACGTTGTGGGTGTTGATATCGAGGCGGTGAATTTTGCAGCCGAATACAAAGATCGAGTGTTTGCCGATTTTTTGCGCGAGTACTCTGCGGGGCGTACCCCTAACCCTGACGTCTTGTGCAACGCCGAGATCAAATTCAAAGCGTTTTTAGATCATGCAATGAGCTTAGGCGCAGATCAGATCGCGACCGGTCACTACGCTCGGGTGCGCGCGGTGCAAACGCAACGGGGTACGCGTTACCAACTGTTGAAGGCGCTTGATCATACGAAGGATCAAAGTTATTTTTTGCACAGATTAAATCAGGCCCAGTTGTCGCAAACGTTGTTTCCGCTCGGCGAGATCACCAAGGATGAGGTTCGCCGTATTGCCCATAACATTGGTTTGCCGAACGCCGCAAAAAAAGACTCAACCGGCATCTGTTTTATCGGCGAACGCCCCTTTCGTGAGTTTTTAAATCGCTATCTGCCCACAGACCCCGGGCCGATTGTCACGCAATCAGGCGAGCGGGTTGGCACGCATCACGGCCTGTCGTTTTATACGCTTGGTCAGCGCAAGGGCTTAGGGATCGGGGGTGTCAAGGGACACCAACAGGCCGATGGTACGGGGCCAGTTTGGTACGTGGCGCGCAAAGAGATGGCAAGCAATACATTGCATGTCGTAGAGGGCCATGACCACCCGTGGTTGTTGTCGCCCACACTGCAGGCAGGACAGGTGAGTTGGGTCGATGAACAGCCCCCGGCACCTGGGGTGTATGCCGCAAAAACACGGTACCGGCAGGCTGATGCCGATTGCGTGCTCAGTGCGGCGGGCGGGCAAGGGGTAGCTTCTCGCGGTGTGCCTGACGCGCAGTCTGCTTCAGCAGATCAAGGTGGGTCTTACCCCGCCTTTGCACTCAGTTTTACCGAGCCGCAGTGGGCCGTGACGCCAGGGCAGTCAGCGGTGTTATACGACGGTGATATTTGCCTCGGGGGTGGCATTATTATCTGACGGTGGCATAGCCTCGCTGCGCCGTCACCGTCACATAGCGGTTTCAATCTGCCGTTGGGGCGGTATTGTTTTTAAGCCGCAGGGGGTGCAGTATCGATAAAACTTTGGCGCACCACCAGTTTTTTGTCTATACGCGCCAAATTGGGATGAGTACTGCGCCAGTCGATGTGCGCAAAGCGTAAATCCATATAGCCCAACACGCACCCGACCGAGATATCGGCGAGCGTGTAGCTAATACCCATGCAAAAATTCTGATCACCTAACCCAGTTTCCATGGCGCTTAGCGCGACATCAATTTTGCCGTACTGGCGTTCAATCCATTCAGGACTTTGTTGCCCGTCAGGGCGCTGCAATTCTTTGACAATCGTCACGCAGGCGTCAAGCGTGCCGTCAGCTAAGGCTTCCCAGCATTTGACAGCCGCGCGTTCGCGACCGCCTTTGGGGATCAGGCTGCCAACGGGCGAGAGCGTATCGAGATACTCAACAATGACCCGCGAATCAAACAGTGCGCTGCCATCGTCGGTGACTAGGCAGGGCACCTTGCCCAGTGGATTGTGTTCTTGAATGCGGGTGTCTGCATCCCACACATTTGCGTTTTCTGATTGATAGTCGAGCTTTTTTTCAATCATGACAATACGCACTTTGCGTACGTATGGGCTGGTGGGCGAAGAAAGCAATTTCATCATGTGAGGCTTGCCGCAAATATTGAGTCTAAGGTAATACGGCCAGTTCAAGCCCGTATAGATGCATCTGGAGCCAAACTGCAAAATCCGGCCAAAACTGCAACTCCCGAAGTGTAAAGCCTGCAAGGCTAATTGGCGTATAAACCGGGGTGATAAACTTATCTTTAACTATTTTGTCGTTTTTTTGAGCAACACCCAATATGAAAACTAACCCAGCGCTCAGCGCTTTGAATGCTCTTTCGCCACTTGACGGTCGTTACGCTTCGCGGTGCGAGTCGTTGCGACCCTTATTGTCAGAGGCGGGCTTTATGGCCCATCGGGTTGAGGTCGAGTTGGCTTGGCTGGTTGGTTTATCTGAGGTGGGGCTAGCAGAGTTAAAGCCGTTTTCGGCTAAAGCCCGAGCGCGCTTACAGGCAATTGTGACTAACTTTTCAGAAGCTGACGCAGATCGTATTAAACAGATCGAGCGCGTCACAAATCACGATGTTAAAGCGGTTGAGTACTGGCTGAAAGAGCAGGTGGCAGGCGATGTAGAGCTTGAGGCGGCGGGCGAATTTATCCATTTTGCTTGTACCTCTGAAGACATCAACAATACCTCGCACGCCTTGATGTTAGGTCGGGCGCGCGACCAGGTTATTGTGCCTCAGTTGCAAAAGCTGCTTGCTGCCGTGCAGCACATTGCACACACCGAAGCGGCACAGCCCATGCTTGCGCGTACGCACGGCCAGCCGGCTACACCTACCACCTTGGGTAAAGAGTTTGCCAATGTGGCCGCGCGGCTGCGTGATGCGCTAGGTAATATTGAGGCCGTTGTGCCTTTGGCCAAGATGAATGGCGCCACCGGTAACTACAACGCCCATATGTCAGCGTACCCAGAGATCGACTGGCAAGGTTTTAGTGGCAAGGTGTTGGCCGAGTTAGGCCTGAAGCAAAATCAGCACACCATTCAGATTGAACCGCATGACTGGATGGCGGCGCTGTTTGATGCCATCGCTCGCACCAACACAATTTTGATCGACTTAAATCGTGATATCTGGGGGTACATTGCCCTTGGTTTTTTCAAGCAGCGTCTTAAAGAGGGCGAGGTTGGCTCTTCGACCATGCCACACAAAGTGAACCCAATTGACTTTGAAAATGCAGAGGGTAATTTAGGCTTGGCGAATGCCTTGTTGCGCCACCTCTCTGAAAAACTGCCGATTTCGCGCTGGCAGCGTGATCTGACCGACTCGACCGTGTTGCGTAATTTAGGCGTGGCGCTAGGCTATTGCCTCGTGGCGTATGACTCGTGTTTGCGTGGCTTAGGGAAACTCGAGGTCAATGCCGCAGCCATTGATGCTGACTTAGATCGTTGCTGGGAGGTCTTAGCCGAGCCCATCCAAACGGTGATGCGTCGCTATGGTTTGCCGCAGCCCTACGAGCAACTCAAAGCACTCACGCGTGGCAAAGGGATTACTCAAGAAGCCTTGCATGAGTTTATTTCTGGCTTAGCGTTACCCGCTGACGTCAAAGCTCGGATGCTAGCCCTGACGCCACGTAACTATATCGGGATGGCACAGACGCTTGCTAAAACTGTTGGGTGACTGTAAAAATACCGTTGCAGTCTGACGGATCGAGTCTTACGTTTAAGAGTCTTGTCTTTTATTTACCGAAAAATCACTTTCTTTGAGGGATTCATGAAAAAAATTAAGTTGCTGTTGTTGGCCCTGACCATTGCAGCCCCTCTGTTCGCACAGACGGCGCAAGCGCAGTTTGCTAAGCCTGAAGATGCGATTAAATATCGTAAGGCCTCTTTGACACTAATCAGTTCGCACTTTGGTCGTATGCAGCCCACGGTTAAAGGCGCGATACCGTACGATGCTGCGGCCATTAAAGCCAACGTTGATGTTTTGAAAACCTTGTCGGTGTTGCCTTGGGCTGCTTTCACGACTGGCAGTCAAGCAGGTACGGATGCTAAGCCCGAAATCTGGTCAGACGCTGCCGGCTTTAAACAAGCGCAGCAAAAGTTTGAGGCGGCTGTGGTGAAGTTGTCGGATGTGTCAGGCAGTGGTGATCTTGAAAAACTGCGTTCAGCCGTCGGCGACGTGGGTGCAAGTTGCAAAGCCTGTCACGACTCGTATCGCGCTAAAAAGTAAAGTCTATTCTTTGAACTTGACGTCAAACGAGGCCTGTTAGGCCTCGTTTTCATTTAAGGTATCAAGAACGACACGCCCACTTAAGGCTTCAAGAACGGCAGTACAGTTTTCAGGTACTGCTCTGGGATCTCGGTGGGCGGTATATGCGCTGAAGGCACCGTCACAAGTTTGGCGCCCTTAATACGATCCACCAGGGCCTGGCCACGTGCCAGGGGTGTTGATAAGTCAGAGTCGCCTACAACGACTAAGGCTGGAACCTGAATGTTGGCCAGCCGCGGGTACAAATCCATGTCGCGAATCGCAGCACAGCAACCCGCATACCCATGGGCTGCAAGAGACAGAGAGGTATTGCGAACACGCTTAAGTTCAATATTATTTTTTGCCACAAAATCTGGGGTGAAAAAGCGCCCTATCACACCATCGATAATTGCCGGCATGCCGCCTTGTTTGAGCGCGGCCATACGGGTATCCCAGATCCCAGCATCAAACTCTGCCGCGGTATTGCTGAGCACCACGCGACGCAGGCCCGTGGGTTTGCGCGCAGCAAGCTCCATCCCAACCATGCCGCCCAGTGAAATCCCCCAATAGTCGTACGAACTCAAGCGAGCCGCCGCAATCACCGCTTGAACATCATCGGTCAGTTGAGCGAGCGAGTAATCGCCCTGTGGTGCCTCAGAGCCACCGTGGCCGCGCATGTCGTAGCGCACCACATAAAAACTTTGCATCAACGCATGGAGCATCGGATCCCATAGCGAATGGTCGGTACCTAAAGAGTTGCCTAGGACTAGCGCCGGTAGCGTTGCGTCGCCATCCCCGCGCCAATAAATACGACAGGATCCGTTGGTAACGATTGGCATGAGACTTTCCTTAAAAATGAGTCATTGAAAAAGATATTAACTCGCGCTGAACGCGAGACGAATCAGCCACCAGGCAAGTGTGCCTAAGGTGAGGGCGAGTAATGCGGCGCTGGTGCGCACGCGCCAGTCATCATGAGCGGGGGCGGTGTGATGCGGTAGGGCATCGGCTCGTACATCGCCGTGCACCATGGGCATGATCAGGCGTTGACCTTTGTAGGTGTAAAAGGCAATTGCAGCTAAATGCAAACCAATCGCGGCGTATAGAAAGATTTCGTTGAATTGGTGCAGGCTGGTCAGGCGGTTTGACCAGGCACTACTGACCATGTTGGCGAGCGGCCCTTGGGTCAGAATATCGTCGTTAGCAAACAGGCCGCTCGTGCCTTGCCAGCCAATAATTGCCAACATTCCAAAGACTGACCAGGCACCCAAGGGGTTATGGCCGGCAAGTTTCGTTGGTGCTTTGAAGTACGCCCACACCTGCCTGGGCGAGGCATAGAACTGAGTAAAACGGGCATAGCGCGGGCCGATGAAGCCCCAAATCACCCTGAAGGTAATGAGTGCAAGTGAAATGATGCCCAAGCGCACATGCCAATCCATCCAAAGCCCCCCCAGTTTGACCGTGACGATCGCGCCCGTGACGCATAGCGCCAAGGCAAGATGGAACAAGCGCGTGGGTAAATCCCAAATACGGAGTGTGTTGTTTGTCTGTGGCATTAACGGGGCGGATTCAATTCGGGCGCAGAAGCGCTTGAGTGCCTCGATGATAACCCCTGCGGGTTGGCCTGAATAGCCTCTCTATTTTGCGCTGCAGCATGTAAAGATAGGCTGTCACAAACCTGTCATTTGAATTACGCTAAGATTGCTAAGTGGCTAGCAGGGGGGTACGTGAGCCATACGGTTGGCCGAGCACTGCGATCGAATAATCATTACAAATTGAGACGAGTTTTGCCAATGACCGCTGTTTGTTTTTCTAGCGTCAGCAAAAGTTGGGATGCCGCCACAGCGCTGCATCCAACAGACTTGACGCTCGCGACTGGTGAGTTTTCAGTCTTGCTTGGCCCTTCGGGCTGCGGCAAGACCACGACTTTGCGGTTAATCGCCGGTCTTGAAAGCCCTACAACCGGGAAGATCAAGATTTTTGATCACGATGTGACACAGGTCCCGTCCTCGCAACGCGGCGTGTCGATGGTATTTCAAAACTACGCTTTGTTTCCGCATTTGTCTGTCGCTGAGAATATCGTGTTTGGCTTACGCGTGCGGCGGGTGCCTTCTACTGAGTTGCAGTCGCGCTTAAAAAAGGTGCTTGATCTGTTGAGTCTGACGGCTTATCAAGAGCGCAAGCCCGGTCAGTTATCAGGTGGTCAGCAGCAACGCGTGGCCCTCGCGCGTGCCTTGGTGGCCGACAGCCGTTTGTGTTTGATGGACGAGCCTCTTTCAAACCTTGATGCACAACTTCGTCAAGAGATGCGTCACGAGCTGCGCGCCCTGCAACTCAAGCTAGGTTTGTCAGTCGTGTATGTGACGCACGATCAAACTGAGGCCATGAGCATGGCGGATCGAGTGGTGCTGTTAAACGGTGGACGTGTCGAACAAATTGCTACCCCGTTTGAGATCTACCAACGGCCCGGCACGTTGTTCGCGGCGCAGTTTATTGGTAGTGCACGTATGAATATTCTCGCGCTCGAGCAAGGGCGAATCGCCGGCAGCAGCGTTGCGGTCACACCACCTGCAGGTGCGGTTCGCCTGGGGCTGCGCCCTGAAGACATTGTGCTTGGCAGTGGCCCAAGTTTTGTCGTTGAAAAAACAGAATTTACGGGGGCCGACTTGTTGCTGCATGCACGCGTCGGCTCGCAAATGTTGGCTGTGCGTGCTCAGGGTAAGCATGCTCTGGCCGTGCAAGGTGAAGTGCAACTGAGTTGGAACCCATTGAACCTGCACTGGTTCGATGAACATGGACGACGTATTTAAACTAAAAAGGACTAAAGATGAAACATATGCTCAGTCGTATTGCGTTACTGACTGCGGGGCTTTGTACCAGCGCGGCTGTTTTGGCTAAAACGGATATTTCTTTTTATTTTCCGGTTGCAGTGGGTGGGCCCATTACAAAAACCATCGACCAGTATGCAGCTGACTTTAACAAAGAGAACCCCGAGTACAACGTCGTGCCTGTTTACTCTGGTACCTATCAAGAAACCATTGTTAAAGTGTTAACTGCACACAAGTCAGGCAAACCGCCCACGGCCGCCATTTTGTTGTCAACCGATACGTTTACGCTGGCTGATGAAGATGCGATTTCGCCGATTGATAACTTTGTGAAAACCGACGCTGACCGCGACTGGTTGAAAAGTTTTTTCCCAGCCTTCATGTTGAATGGCCAGTTTGGTAACAAAACCTGGGGTGTGCCGTTTCAACGCTCTACCGTGGTGCTGTACTGGAACAAAGAGGCTTTTAAAGCAGCCGGACTTGATCCAAATACACCGCCCAAGACCTGGGCTGAGACCATCAGCATGGGTCAAAAGCTGACCAAAAAAGATGCAAGCGGCAACGTCACGCAGTGGGGTATTCAAGTGCCTTCTAGTGGGTTTCCATATTGGTTGTTTCAAGGCTTCAGCACCCAAAACGGCGCCATCTTAGCCAATGCCGAGGGCAATAAGGTTCAGTACGATGACCCCAAAGTCGTTCAGGCGCTCAGCTACTGGGTCGATCTGTCTAAAAAGCATGGCATTCACCCGCCAGGCGTAGTCGAGTGGGGTACAACACCGCGCGATTTCATGGAGAAAAAAGCCGCCATGATCTGGACCACCACGGGTAACTTGACCAACATTCGTGCCAACGCCAAGTTTGACTTCGGTGTCGCGATGTTGCCAGCGGGTGCACGTGCAGGGTCGCCTACCGGCGGCGGCAATTTCTTTATCTTCAAAAAAGCTGCGGCAGCCGAGCAAGAGGGCGCCTATAAATTTGCCAAGTGGCTCACGCAGCCTGCACGTGCAGCGCAATGGAGTATTGACACAGGCTATGTGGCTGTTTCGCCCGCGGCCTATGAAACGCCTGCTTTGAAAAAATACGCGTCTGAGTTTCCACCCGCGTTGGTGGCACGCGATCAACTGCCGTTTGCCGTGGCTGAACTTTCAACCCATGACAACCAGCGCGTGACCAAGGCCTTGAACGACGGGTTGCAAGCGGCGTTAACAGGTACTAAAACGCCCGAGCAAGCCATGAAAGATGCGCAAGCAGAAGCCACTCGCTTACTGCGTCCGTATCAAAAGTAAAGAGCAGGAGTCTGGCGAACAAGGGTGAGTATCAAAATGCCTCACCCTTGTTTCTTTTGCAAAAATTCTTCTACCGAGTGATTGGCTTACGAGCTTAGTGCGTTGAGTTCAATATAAAAACATGCACACGTTGCGCCACCAGATTTACGCGTATTTGCTGCTCTTGCCCGCCTTTGTTTTTTTGGTGGGCTTTACGCATTACCCTGCCGTGGCCACGCTGATCGATAGTTTAATGTCGACCCCGCGTGGTGGGCGTGCGAGCGTATTTGTTGGGTTAGATAATTATCAGGGCATGATCGAAGATCCGATCTTTTGGAAATCGTTGATCAATAACCTGTGGTTTGCGCTGGCGACAATTCCGATTTCAATCGCACTCTCGGTCAGCATGGCGCTCTGGGTCAATGACAAAATTCCGGGGCGCCAGTTTTTACGCCTATCTTATTTTTTGCCAACCGTGTTGCCGATGATTGCGGTAGCCAATATTTGGATTTTCTTTTACACACCAGGCTATGGCTTGATTAATCAAGTATTGCAAGCGTTTGGTTTTGCGAGCCAGAACTGGCTAGGCGATCCAAACTTGGTCTTGGGTTCGGTGATTGTTGTGGCGATCTGGAAAGAAGCTGGGTTCTTTATGATTTTTTATCTGGCGGCGTTGCAAACGCTCAGCCCTAGTTACAAAGAAGCGGCACAGATCGAAGGTGCGAGCAGTTGGTATTTCTTCAGGCGCATCCAATGGCCACTATTGATGCCTACCACCATTTTTGTGTTGGTTAATGCCTTAATCAATGCCTTCAGAATGGTCGACCATATTATCGTGATGACCAAAGGTGGGCCTAATAACGCCTCATCGTTACTGCTGTTTCATCTGTATGAGGTGGGCTTTAAATTTTGGGATCAAGGTTATGCGTCTGCGCTGACGGCCGTGCTGCTTGCGCTGTTGGCGTTGGTGGGCTTGCTGCAATTTTTTGTGCTTGATCGTAGAGCGCACTACCGATGAGAGCGCAGGGTGCACACGCTGGATGGTTATCAACACTGGGGGCGTGGGTGTTGGCTCTGTTGTGGATTTCGCCCTTGCTGTACGCCGGTTGGGCTGCCTTTCATCCGTCGGAGTTTGCCACCAAACTTGTGTTGACGGCTCCTTTAACGTTCGATAACTTTTTGATCGCTTGGGATGCAGCACCGTTTGCCCGCTATTTTTTAAACACCACATTGTTGGTGACCACCATTTTGGCGCTGCAGTTAGTGCTGTGTACCTTGGCAGCCTACGCCTTTGCACGCTACGAGTTTTGCGGCAAAAACCTGATGTTTTCATTGGTGCTGATTCAACTGATGATCATGCCCGAAATTCTGATTGTTAGAAACTATCAAACCTTAACCAAGCTTGGTTTGGTAGACACATTATTTGGTATTGGCTTGCCTTACTTTGCCTCTGCCTTTGCGATATTTTTGTTGAGACAAACCTTCAGAACAATACCTAAAGAGCTTGTCGAGGCCGCTGAAATGGAAGGCGCTACCGCTTTGCGGGTATTGCGCCATGTGTATATCCCTTTAGCCAAGCCCACATATCTCGCCTTTGCGCTTGTCTCAGTTAGTTATCACTGGAACAATTTCTTATGGCCTCTAGTGGTGAGCAACTCTGTCGGCTCTAGGCCGTTGACGGTCGGTCTGCAAGTTTTCTCATCAACCGATCAGGGCATTGACTGGTCGGTCATCACTGCGGCAACCTTGTTGACTTCGGGGCCATTACTGATTGGATTTTTAATTTTTCAACGACAATTTGTGCAATCGTTTATGCGGGCGGGTATTAAATAATAGCGGTGGCGTGCGAGTTACGTCTCTGATATCTATCTTGGAAGGCCGGTGAGCATCATTGATTTGTAACGTGTCGTTGCATGAACAGGCGGATATTCAATGAAAGTCGTGACGTACAACGTGCAGTGGTTTAAAGGCTTGGACAACGTCGTCGATATTGCACGAGTGATTAACGTTGCCCGTGAGATGGCAGATTTTGATGCGCTTTGCCTGCAAGAGGTTGCGGTCAATTACACAGCCTTGACTGGTACGTTGCAACCTGATCAACCGGCGATTGTTAAACAGTTGCTGCCTGGGTTTGAGGTTTTTTTTAGCCCTGCGATTGACGAGCTATCGCCTTGCGGAACGATGCGCCAGCAGTTTGGAAATTTGATTGCTACTCGTCTGCCGGTGAGGCAAGTGCAACACACGCCCCTGCCGTATCCTAATCCACCCATGGCTCAACCTACCCCGAGTATGCAGCGCATTGCACTGACCTGCACCTTGCAAGCCCCCTGGGGGCCAGTGCGGTTAGTCACCAGCCACCTTGAGTATTACAATCAGGTCATGCGTCATGCACAAACCTGTGCACTGCGGGATTTACATTTGCAGGGCTGCGCACTCGCGGCGCAACCTTCGAAAACAGAGCAGGGCACACCTTATCAGCCCAAGCCACTTACTACCGACACTATTATTTGCGGTGACTTTAACTTTGAGCCAGACAGCGAAGAGTACGCCAGCATGCTTCAAATAGGCGACGGTCAAACTGGCGCCAAGCAAACGGGTGGCGCTCAAACAAGCGCTGCCTGCAATCTTGTGAATAGCTTTGATGTTTTACACCCTGGCAAAGCATACCCCTCAACCTTTAGATTATTTGACCGAACCTACGGCCCGGAACCCGTTGGGTGCGATTTCTTTTTTGTCAGCGACTCGCTCGCCCACCGCGTCAAAGGTTTTGCGGTGAACCAAGTGACCCAAGCGTCTGATCACCAACCGGTGTTGCTTGAACTAGGTGCATAAACTCACCATTTCGGTGCATTTGTATCGTGTCATATGCCTGCGCACTAAGTTAACGCCAAAAAATCTGTAGTTGCGCCATTAAATCAGGCAACGCTAGGGGGCTAGCAGTGCAGCTTTGCCCCATCCTGAGCCCATCTCGTAAGTTGGCACGCTATTTGCTGTTGACCCTTTGTTAAGTCTCAACGCAAAGGGTGCCCACGATGTCATTATTCTCAAATCCATTTGATTCGAATGTTCGTTTGCGCTGCGCCTGTGGCCAGCATCAGTCAGAAGCTGAGCATCAAGCTAGCCTGACTTTGGTTGAACAGAGATCCTCAGACGCCTTGACCTCGCGGGTAGTTGAGCAAGCTGTCATGCGTGCGGTGTTTCCTGAAGATGGCATGCGTCGGCGCTTTTTGCAGGCCGTGGGTGCACCGACTGCTTTGGCTGCCTTATCTGCCCTGTTTCCGTTGGCAGCTGCCAAAGAAGCCTTCGCTCAAGGTGGCAAACTAGAGAAAGCAGATTTAAAAATCGGTTTTATCCCGATTACCTGCGCAACGCCAATCATTATGGCTGACCCGATGGGCTTTTATAAGCGGCAAGGCTTAAACGTTGAAGTGATCAAGACCGCAGGTTGGGCCGTGATTCGCGATAAGACCATGAATAAAGAATACGATGCCGCCCACATGTTGTCGCCAATGCCAATCGCGATTTCAATCGGTGCGGGCGCGACCCCAACCCCATACACAGTACCGGCGATTGAAAACATTAATGGGCAGGCGATCACGCTTGCGATGAAGCATAAAGACAAGCGTAATCCAAAGGATTGGAAAGGCTTTAAGTTCGCGATTCCGTTTGACTATTCGATGCATAACTATTTGTTGCGCTACTACCTTGCTGAACACGGCCTTGATCCCGATCGCGACGTGCAAATCCGTGTGGTGCCGCCACCAGAGATGGTCGCAAACTTACGCGCCGACAACATCGATGGTTTTTTAGGACCAGATCCTGTTAATCAACGCGCTGTATTTGATGGTGTCGGGTTTATTCATATCCTGTCAAAAGAGCTGTGGGACGGTCATCCCTGTTGTGCATTCGCAGCCAGCAAAGAGTTTATGACTAGCAACCCCAATACCTATGCGGCGTTGCTACGTGCAATCGTTCAAGCGACTGCCTACGCGCAGAAAGCTGAAAACCGTAAAGAAATTGCTGCAGCGATTTCAACCCCCAACTATTTGAATCAACCCTTGACGGTCGTTGAGCAAGTGTTGACAGGCACTTTTGCCGATGGCTTAGGTGGAGTGAAAAAAGTACCAGATCGTGCAGGTTTTGATCCGTTTCCGTGGGAGTCATTTGCGATCTGGATCTTGACTCAGATGCAGCGCTGGGGCCAGATCAAGGGTGAAGTGGACTATCAAAAAATTGCGCGCGACGTGTTCTTGGCGACCGATGCTCGACGTGCGATGGAGCAAGCTGGCTTGGTCCCACCTTCGGCCAACACCAAATCCATCACAGTGATGGGCAAAGTGTTTGACTCAAGTAAGCCTAAAGAGTATCTCGACAGCTTTGCGATCAAGAAGGTTTAAGAACAATGCTCAAGAGCGAAAAACTGCGGGCATTGATCCTATCGCTGCTGCTTTTTGGGGTGTTTTTGGCGGCTTGGCAGATCGGTACGATGCCGGCCACCGGCACTCAGACCGTCGATGATGAGTACGCTAAGTTGGTAGGGGCGGCGGCTTCCTCGGGACAGAAGTCGGCATTTCCGACACCGACGGATGTTGGGCGCAAATTGGTCGAGCAGCTTTCTGATCCTTTCTATGACAAGGGCCCTAACGACAAAGGTATTGGGATTCAATTGGCGTGGTCGGTTGGGCGGGTTGGGCTTGGCTTTGGGTTGGCGGCGTTGGTGGCGGTGCCGTTAGGCTTTTTAATCGGTATGTCACGTTTGGTGTTTCAAGCGCTTGATCCCTTTATTCAGGTGCTCAAGCCAATCTCGCCGCTGGCCTGGATGCCGTTGGCTCTTTTTACCCTAAAAGACTCGGGGGTCTCTGCCATCTTTGTGATTTTCATCTGTTCGATTTGGCCAATGCTGATTAATACAGCGTTTGGCGTGGCCTCAGTACGCAAAGAATGGATTGATGTGTCGCGCACCCTAGAAGTTAAGCCTTTACGCAAGGCCTTGCTGGTGATCTTGCCTGCTGCAGCACCGACGATTATGACGGGGATGAGAATTTCGATCGGGATTGCATGGCTGGTGATCGTGGCTGCCGAGATGTTGGTGGGCGGGACTGGCATTGGGTATTTTGTTTGGAACGAATGGAACAACCTATCAATCGCCAATATTTTGGTTGCGGTATTTTTGATTGGTGTAATTGGGATGCTGCTTGATATGTGCTTTGCCCGTCTTCAAAAAGCGGTGACTTATCGTGATTGATTATCTTGCCTTTCAACCGAGTGAGCGTATCTAGTATGCAAAGTTTCGTGCAAGTTCAAGCGTTGAAGCAGTCGTTTCCAAGCCCCTCGGGCGAGGGCGATTTAGTTGTGTTTGACGATATCAATTTCGAAATCGCAAAAGGTGATTTTGTGTGCATCATCGGCCATTCGGGTTGTGGTAAGACCACGATCTTAAATGTGCTTGCAGGCCTCGAAGCCGCCACGGGTGGCAACGCGTTTATTGACGGCCGTGAAATTTCGGGCCCCAGTCTGGATCGTGGTGTGGTGTTTCAAGCTCATGCGCTGATGCCGTGGATGACTGTGCACGCCAATATCGCCTTTGCGGTTCGCTCAAAGTGGCCAGATTGGTCGCGCGCGCAGGTTGATCAGCACGTGCAGCAGTTTATTGACATGGTGCACCTGCAAGGCTCAGAAAATAAAAAGCCCTCGCAGCTGTCGGGTGGTATGAAACAACGCGTGGGTATTGCCCGAGCCTTCGCGATTCAGCCAAAGATGTTGTTACTTGATGAGCCGTTTGGTGCTTTAGATGCCTTAACGCGCGGCAATATTCAAGACGAGTTAGTGACGATTGTTCGCCAGACCAAACAAACGGTTTTCATGATTACGCACGATGTGGATGAGGCGATTTTATTGTCAGACAAAATATTTTTGATGAGTAACGGCCCGCGCGCCAAGCTCGCAGAAATCGTCACCAACCCTCTGCCACGCGATCGCACACGCGCCACGATGCATCATGATCCAAAGTTCTACGAAGTGCGTAATGATTTGATTGATTTCTTAGTGCATCGGTCTAAGACCTTTGCAGCGGCTTAATTTTTTACTTTTTAAATTCAGGAGATCGATATGGCAGTCGCCAAAGCAGTTGCTAAACCAATGACACGCGAAGACGTAACAGATTTGATTTATTCGGCCAAGGTGCAGAAAGGCATCAAGTGGACCGACGTGTCAAAAAAGCTCAAGCTCTCTAAAGAGTGGACAACGGCGGCCTGTCTAGGCCAGATGACACTCACTAAAGAGCAAGCCACGATTATCGGTAAAACCTTTGGTCTGTCCGCTGAAGCCGTTGCCTTACTGCAAGTCGTGCCTTACAAAGGTTCGTTGCGCAGTTCGGTTCCAACCGATCCGTTGATTTATCGCTGGTACGAAATCGTCAACGTCTATGGCACCACAATTAAAGAACTGATTCACGAAGAGTTCGGCGACGGCATCATGAGCGCGATTGACTTCTCGATGGATATCAAGCGTGAACCAGACCCAAAAGGTGATCGCGTCAATGTGGTTCTGTCGGGTAAGTTCTTGCCTTATAAGACGTATTGAACAATAGATTGCCCCAAAGCCCTGGATGGCTTAGCGATCTAATGCGGTCAAGTCAGGGTGCCCCTCAGTGCTCGCGTTTATTTGAGTGACGAGGGCATAGCTCGTGTTTTGATGTTTTTTTGAGGGCGACTGGGGTTTTTGTCGCTCTTTTTTTATTTTTAGTTATAGTTGGCTTCTGAGATCTTATGTGCCCCGCGGGTAGGCTTTTGTTTGAGCACTGGCATGGCTTTTGCCTTCTCTGGCAGACTTGTCTAAGGACTAAGTTTTTTTTCTGAGGCGATCAGTATAAATATGCACTTTGGCGACATCATCATGCAGTGGTCTGAGCAACTCGCTCAGTTTAGCGAGCCGCTCTGGGCCGAGAAGGGCCAGTTGACCGTCACCTATTTGACCGAAGCGCATTTGGCAACCGGGCGCAGCTTAAGTGCACTGATGCTTGAGTCAGGGTTTGATGAGGTATCAACCGACGCGGTGGGCAACATTGTGGGGGTCTATCACGGGCAATCCCAGACGGCGCCTCGTTTACTGACGGGCTCGCATTACGACACCGTACGTAATGGTGGTAAATATGATGGTCGCTTAGGGATCTTGGTGCCGATTGCGGCCGTTCGTGATTTAGCCCAAACCAAACAGCGCTTGCCCTTCGGTATCGAAGTAGTGGGTTTTTCTGAAGAAGAAGGGCAGCGCTATCGCGCCACGTTTTTGGCGGCGAGTGCTCTGACGGGTACTTTTGACCCAGAGTGGCTCAAACAAGTCGATGCAGACGGCATTACCCTTCAACAGGCCATGCAAAAAGCGGGCTTGCCGGGCACGCTCGAGGCCATTACTGCACTTAAGCGTGATCCAGCTAAATATCTGGGCTTTGTTGAGGTACACATCGAGCAAGGCCCGGTGTTGTGTGAAGGGGCCTTGCCACTCGGTGTGGTCACCTCAATTAATGCGGGTATCCGAGCGACTTGTAAAACCATTGGTATGGCAGCCCACGCGGGTACAACGCCGATGCTGATGCGACAAGATGCCATGCTAGCTGCAGCTGAAATCAGTTTGATGGCCGAGCAGCGCGCCCTTGCCGACGCCGATTCGGTCGCGACGGTGGGTCAGTTTCAAGTGCCGGGTGGGTCGATTAATGTTATCCCTGGTGAGTGCGCGTTTACCCTAGACATGCGGGCGCCTACCGACGCGCAACGCGATGCTCTGGTCAGCGACATTCTCAAACAAGCTCGGGCGATTGCCGAGCGCCGTCAAGTTAAGTTTGAATACACCGAAGTCATGCGTGCGGCCGCTGCCCCCTCGGCCCTTGCCTGGCAGCAACGCTGGGAGCGCGCCGTGGCCGCCGTGGGTCAGCCAGTATTTAAGCTCAATAGTGGGGCGGGGCACGATGCCATGAAGTTACACACCATCATGCCGCAAGCGATGTTGTTTGTGCGGGGCGGCAATCGTGGCATTAGCCATAATCCACTTGAAATCATTACTGCTGAAGACGCCGATTTGACTGTGCAAGCGTTCATTGCCTTGCTCGATGACCTGGTCGCGCGGCCCTGATTTAGTCTGTCTGTGCCTTGGGCAAGGTTACGTTTTTCATCACCCTGAGCGAATTGGGTCAGGGTGCCTAGGGGCTCCTTGGAGGCTGGGCCCTAACCAGCTAAGTTTGTGTCGTTAGGGCGCTTTGAAAGTATGATTGAGCTTCATTTGAACCCTAAACCTTGAATCGCTATGACTACCGCTGACTACAACCGCCTTGATCAATGGATCGACGCCCACTTTGATGAACAGGTTGCCTTTTTACAGTCAGTGCTGTCAGTACCCACTGATACGCCGCCTGGCAACAACACCCCGCACGCTTTGCATACGGCAGAGCTACTAAAAAAATATGACATGCAAGCGCAGGCGCACGCTGTACCTGCCGAGGTTGTACACGCAGCAGGGCTTGAATCGATCACTAACTTAATCGTTAAGCGGCAATACGGGCAGGGCGGTCGCGTACTTGCACTCAACGCGCATGGCGACGTTGTGCCCCCTGGCGACGGCTGGACATACCCACCTTACGCAGGTGAAATACACGACGGCAAAATCTACGGTCGCGCAGCGGCCGTGAGTAAGTGCGATTTTTCAACCTATGTGTTTGCGGTGCGAGCGCTTGAGTCGCTAGGTGTACCGCTCAAGGGCAGTATCGAGGTTCAGTTTACCTACGACGAAGAGTTTGGCGGTGAACTCGGCCCCGGTTGGTTGCTGAACAATCAACTCACTAAGCCCGATCTTGCCATTGCGGCGGGCTTTAGTTATCAGATCATTACGGCTCACAATGGTTGCCTACAACTTGAAGTGACCGTGAACGGCAAGATGGGCCATGCAGCGGTACCCACCTCTGGGGTCGATGCGTTGCAAGCCGCAGTCAAAATCATGAATGCTTTGTACGCGCTAAACGACACCTATAAGTCGATCACCAGCAAAGTGCCAGGCATCAATCACCCGTACTTAAATATCGGGTTAATTAACGGTGGCACCAACACCAACGTCATCCCCGGCAAAGTGGTGCTCAAACTTGATCGCCGCATGATCCCCGAAGAAGACCCAACCCAAGTTGAACAGAGCTTGCGCGACACCATTGAAAAAACGTGGCAAGCCTTGCCTGGCATTACCGTGCAGACGCGCAGAATTTTGTTAGCACGTGCACTCAAACCCTTAGCCGGTAGCGATGCTTTGGTGGGCGCTTTACAGCAACACGCAAAAACCATTTTTAACGAAGACGTGCCGGCTTGCGGCACGCCCTTGTATGCAGATGCGCGCTTGTACTGCGAAGCCGGTGTGCCAGTGGTGTTGTATGGCGCAGGGCCACGAACAGTTGAAGAGAGTCGCGCTAAACAACCTGATGAGCGCCTAGACCTTGAAGATCTTAGACGCGCAACCAAAGTGATTGCGCGTACCTGCTTAGATTTGATGAGCTAGCTTTTAGATCTGAGCATGTAGCGGTTCAGATCAAAGGTCTTAGATCTAAGATATCTAGGTGTGGCGACTTAGATATCTAGATCGAGTGAGTTAGATATCTAGATCTGATGATTTAACGATTCAGGTCTGATGACTTAGTCAGCTGTGATATTTTTTTCACGAATTAAGCGAGCCCACTTTTCTGAATCCTTTTTAAGCAGCGCGCCAAGCTCTTGGGGCGTAGAACTTGCAGGTAAGGTGCCTGAGTTTAAAAGGCGTTGTTTGACTGACTCGGTTTCAAGCGTACGTTTGATTGCGGCGCTGAGCAGTGCGATGGTTGCTGGTGGCGTGTTTTTATTGGTAAAGATTGCGTACCAGTTGTCTGAATCCACCCCTTCAATACCGATTTCTTTAAATGTTTTGATATCGGGTAACAAAGGGTGGCGGTTTTCGGCGGCCATCGCGATCGGTTTGAGCTTGCCGGCACGAATGTGGTTAATCAAACCAGGTACGTCTCCAAAAAACGCGTCGACGTGGCCGGCCATCACATCCGTAATCGCTGGTGCTGCTCCTTTGTACGGAACATCCGCCAGGTTTGCTTTGGTAGCTGCTGCTAACAACGCCGCGGCAAGGTGAGGCACACTACCCATACCCGAGTTGGCCATTGTGGTGCGAGTATTCATCGCATTTTCAATGAAGTCTTTTGGACCCGTCGCAGGATTTTTTGGGTTGACCACTAACAGTTCATCGTTACGCGCGACTAATGATACGGGTGCCAGGTCACGCTCGGTGTTGTAAGGCAGTTTTGGATACAGACCGGGATTGATAGCCACCGCACCAGTGCTGCTAAACCAAATGACCGAACCATCTGGCGGCGACTTAATCACGTACTCGGCGGCGATGATGCCGTTTGCGCCAGGCTTGTTTTCAACGATGACGGTTTGGTTAAGCTCTTTGCCTAATTGTTCGCTAATGCTACGCGCAACAAAATCGACCGGCCCCCCTGGCGGAAACGCCACGATCATCCGAAGTGATTGAGTTTGAGCGACACTGCTGGTTGCAGTCAAGGCAATTGCCAAGGTACCAAGAAGGCCACAGATTTTTTTTGAGATAACAGACGCAGCGCGTTGTTGTTTGTATGTTTGATAAGTCATGAAGATCCTTTTCTGATTGACTGCGACCTTAATTGCAACGTTACGCGCTCGGTTTAGTGTACGGCTGACTGCGCAGCTTACTGCTTCGCTAACTGTTCGGTTTAGCGTGCGGCTGAATGCTTCGCTAATTGCTCAGCTAGCTGCAGCGCGCCGACATGCCGCCATCCACCAAAATCTCAGTGCCAGTCACAAACCTAGATTCGTCTGAGGCGAGATACACCGCCGCGTTGGCAGTATCGCGCCCATCACCCATAAAAGGCAAGGGAATACGCGACTGACGCTGTTCAAGCAACTGGTTCACATCGCCACCCGCGCGCTGCCCCGCAAGGCGAAACTCAACCATCGGCGTGTGTAATTGGCCCGGGATAATGGTGTTGACTCGAATGCCTTTTTTGGCATACTGCATCGCGACTACGCGTGATAGCTGAATCACACCAGCTTTGGTCGCTGCGTACGCAACTTGGGCCGAGCCAGTCCACCGAATCCCTGAAGTTGAAGCGATATTGATAATGCCGCCCGAGCCTTGTGCTTCCATGATGGGTAGTACGTGTTTACAGGTTAGAAACACACTTTTTAAGTTGCTATCCACCTGCGAATCCCAAACCTCTTCAGACATTTCAACCGGGCCACCCGCGGCCGAACCGCCCACGTTGTTGACCAAGATGTCGATGCGTCCAAAGCGCTTAAGACAAGCGTTGACTGCTTCAAGGATGCTGTCGGTTTTGGTCACATCGCAAAAGCTAGTTTCAATTTCACTATGCGCGGCTTTGACGTTAGCGATGGTCTCGGTCATACGCTCAAGCTCACGGTCGACGCCATAAATCTTGGCGCCTTCTTCGGCAAAGCGCGTGGCGATCGCTCGTCCATTGCCCCAGCCAGGGCCCACAGAGCCCGCGCCCATGATCAAGGCGATTTTTCCTTCAAGACGGTTAGACATGTTCTGATCCTTAAGCTGAAAAGCGATATAAACGCTGTGGGTTATCGACCATCAACTGATGCAACACATCAGGCTTGGGTGCAATCGCCGCAAGCGAGCTCACCAGTTCGCCATCATCAGGCACGTGTGTGTGATTAGGATGTGGCCAGTCGCTGCCCCATACACAACGGTCGGTATAGTTGCGCACTAAATAGTTGGCAAAGGGGATGCCTTGTTGATAAGGCGGCTTTGAGTCAATACGATCAATGCCGCTCACCTTCACCATAAAGCCTGGCAGCTCTAACAACCGGCAAAAATCTTGAAAATGCGGGTGGTCGATCCCTAGATTGGCATCCACCCGACCCATGTGATCCATCACCACAGGTACGGCTGATTGCTTGAGCAAAGGCATTAAGTCTTTGGCATATTGCGCATGCAATTGAAGCTGCAGGTGCATCCCTAAGGGCTCAAGGCGTTTGGTTAGCGCAATGATTTGCTCAGGGGTTTCATGCACCTTGTAGCCGGGCATAAAATGAAACCGTACGCCTCTAAAACCCACGCTCGCCAAGCGTTTCAGCTCTGTGTCGGCGACATCGACCTTGACTAGCGCAACGCCGAGGTACCGCCCTTTGGCGGCTTGCATCGCGTCTTCAACTACGCTGTTACCGTAGCCATGTAAAAGTGTGTTCACAATGACGCAGCGATCAATGCCTAGCTTTTTGTGCAAAGCAAAAAGCGTTTCTTTGGGCGCGTCAACCGGCGTAAAGCTGCGCGATTCGGCATACGGAAACTTGTCTGCTGGGCCAAAAATATGTACATGCGAGTCAGTCGCACCCGCAGGGAGCTTGATTTTTGCGTCAGACGGGGTGCGAGAAAAGGTCAAAATCGGTTCAGTCATGGAGCGTCTCGATTGTTGTAATGGGCGTTAGCTTGTTTGTGGCTATTTTGACATAGGGCAGGGCCCAGGTTACACAAACAGGGCAGGGCTCACGTTGCACCAACAAGCGAGGTTCATTAAGCTGCGAAGTTAGGCAAAAAATGTTAGAATCTTGGTCTTTGGCGAATTTGCCCAAAAATGGCGCATTAGCTCAGCCGGTTAGAGCGACGGAATCATAATCCGCAGGTCCCCTGTTCGAATCAGGGATGCGCCACCAGTAAAACCAACGACTCAGCCTAACTCAGGCTCTACCCCATGCTCCGAGGCCTTTTTTGTTTGCGGGTCTTGATATTGACATCCTCCCCGCCCTGAACGGCGAGGTTTTACGCGCAAATCCAATAAAAGTAAAAAATAAGTTATTGAACAGGGCTGATATTTTTGGCTGGAATAGACCACTTATTTTGTAATTCAATCAAGGGCACATTGGCGTAATTAAAAAAATCAATCCCCATCACTAAATCTATTGCACATCCCTTGCCTCGACGAAGAGCATCCGCAATGCGCTCTGGCCCATCTTGCGTTTCCAGTTCATGACCCAGATGCGGCGCGCTACCGACAACGGTCTTGAGAAGACCCCCTTGAAAAATACTAAGGACACCTAAAAAAGCCATTACTGCACCAGGTGAGTCTGTCGTCATGGCGCTAAAGGCTGCAACCTCCATCTCGCCAATACCATCAGAATCATAATCAGCGAGCACATGAATCCAATCATGGTGAGCAACCGCGTGATTCACGCTGCCTACTACGCCTGGAAATGTAAATCCTTTTCTTTTATAGAAATCCCAAAAGCCGCGCCCTAAGCTTTTATCAGGGCAATGCTGAAGAGCCTCATAGCGTGCTTCAAGCTCTGGGGACGCCTCGATCGTGAGCATGATAGCCCTTAAGCCGTAATTATTTTCCAACTCTGGGAATGTTGAATCTTCTAGATCTTTGTCGTGATAGTAATTGGTTCGATAAAAATCCTGTTGTGCCAGTGCAATGGATTTGTTTGCAAGGTCTCGCAACAAAGCGATGCCATCATTATGTATCCCTAATTTACTGGCCCACAAAGTGACTGCGTCCGATGTCTCTTTGGGGATTTCAGCGCAAAGCATTTCCACAGCTAGCATAAGATCAATCACTTCATTGCGTTTTTCTTGCTCTGGCATGCGTCGAGCAAACTCATCAATACTGATTGCGGGGAGAGCATGAAAGTCACAGTCATATTGCATTAATTGTTTCAAAATAATGCTCAGAAATTGCGGCTGCAATTCATTGACCCATCCATTTACTCGACATGCGGCGACGACTGCTGCAGCCATTAAGGGCGCGTCTGCAATATGAGTGTGCTTAAAAAACATATCAATAGCTCCTAAACTTTACTCAAATCGGCTGAACCAAATGTAGTACCCGGCTCATAGTTTACGTTTTATCGGATTTGCGAGAAGGCTACGCCGCTCTAGAATTCACGATTGGTACAGTACAAAATCCCTGTGTCGATCAAAAAAGACGATGACGATGCACATCACCAGAGCCACAATCACGACATCGACTCATACCCAGCACGGCGCTTGCTGAGTCTTTCGATCAGCATATCCGTATCTGTCATCATAGGCATCAACCGAATAAGACTGGGCTGTTTTGTTTGAATTTTTATTGCTTCGAACCCTCTGTCATCCGGCGCCCGAGCGAAATGGCGTAAGGGACTGTTCTTGCCCGCAACATCGGATCTGGCGCCCCTTCAACCCCTTTAGGCATGATATTTGGATCAAATGTTATGTTCAAACAGGGGCCCGTGCTGTCTGGTGAGACTGAGACAACTTTCAATACCCCTAAAGTGATTTTCTTTCTTCCGTCTGGAAGTGGGATTGTGGCATTGTCAAGCACATCGCCTGCTTGGGCAATTTCAATATTGAAATTAAATGACGCTTTGCCCGAAGCGACACGTTGACGTAAATCATCAAACAAAAAGTTTGGACCTTTCGACTTCGCTTCTTCATCGGATAGTGTTTGCACTCCATCGACTGGTTCAAAAATCCATTTACCCCAAACTTTTTCGTTGCGGGCATTGGTAAAACCGAAACCGTGGACTCCCCAATAATTCGTTAAAGCATAACTGGCGGGAACAGCCTTTGAGGCAAAGTATTGCCCTTGACGCAGTACTGCTGGATTGGCATCTGCAAAAGCTTTAACTTTGGCGGGATCTGCCGTCTTGGTGGTTGGGTCAGGCTGTAAAGATTGCAAACGCCCGAATAACTGCTCAGGCGTCGCAGCGCCGAATACGGGTGCTGATATATTTCCCATTTGCCAGACTTCATTGTTAGGCAGATTAAACTGCAACGCTAAGTTACGTTGCGATTTGGTATTGTCAGCGGCTTTTGGATTTGCGCCACCCACTGAAAAGCGCACAATCACTGGGATGGCGTTGCCGCTGAAAGCAGACGAGCTAGAAATATTTCTGCCTTCTGGGCTGCCTACAAACTCACCGCTTGCGCAAACACCTTTTGCACCAGACCGCCTAAAGCCTTCAAACTTTCCCGCAGTCAGTTCAAATTGATTGACCATCGAGTTAGGGTCTGGATCGGCAAACGCGACATTACTGCCGAACCCAGAAACACCTATTGAAAGAATGGTGGTAGCCAAATAAGTCAGTGTCTTTGCTTGCATAGGGCCTCTTTGAGCAATTGAATGATAGGCATTGAAGTTTCCATAAAACTAACATAAACCATAGCGTTCGAGCAATGGTCGCGTTGGGCTGGGTTGTGCAAACCTTGTTGCTTCAGACAGGGCGAAGGTTTGCCAACCTCCGAAACTCAGATAGACTCAGTACTATTTCTGATTTTTATCCGAGGTCATCATGTGTAGATGGGTTGCTTATGCGGGTCCAGAGATTTACCTTGAAGACTTGATTTTTCACCAAGAGCATTCCATTGTGAGTCAAAGCCTGGCTGCGACTCACTCAGCGTGGACGACCAACGGTGATGGGTTTGGTGTGGCTTGGTACTCCAAGCGTACTGCGCCTGGTCTGTTCAAAGATATTCTGCCGGCTTGGAATGATAGCAATCTACGCTCACTTGCCGCGAGCATTCAGACACGCCTGTTTTTTGCGCACGTACGTGCGACAACGGGTACTGCGGTGAACAGAAGTAATTGCCATCCGTTTATTTTCAAAAACTGGACATTCATGCACAACGGCAAAATCGGTAATTGGCATGATTGTCGAAAAGACGTAGAAGACCTCATTGATCATGAGCATTATCGACACCGAGAAGGCACCACAGACAGTGAGGCACTCTTTCTTTTGGCGCTTAGCAACGGCTTAACAGACAATCCTATCGCCGCCATACAAGCAACCTTGAAGGATGTCACCCAGATAATGGAACGACATCAGGCGCAGGAGCCGTTGCGAATTTCTTGCGCGGTGACCAACGGCAAAGAGATTTGGGCTTTCAGGTATTCAAGCGACGACCAGTCGCCAAGCATGTACATTGGCTCACCCCATACACGTGCTGACGACCAGAACCTGCACGCAATCACCACGATTGCTTCCGAGCCGTCCGACTCAGATGCTGCGCATTGGGCTAAGGTAGAAGAGCGTCACGGCGTTCATTGGACTGAGCAGGGAGTAGAGCACTTCGCAATGATGATCTAGCCCGAGTGCTGCGACGACAGAGCAAGTTTGGGGCTCAACAACTTTGGATTTTAATAGTTTGCAGCATGATTGGCTTGACTAAGATCTGATAGCTGTCTCGATCAAAGTCTTGTGGGTTAAAGGCGCTGACCTGACTCGCTTGGCCTGTCTTTGAACACCAAGTTTCTAGATGGCACCAGTTCTTGACGCGGTGTCTTTGCACCCAGCCGTTACATTCTTCAATCAGTTCAACGGCGCCACTGAATGGCCAAACCTCTACTTGTAAATCTTTTAGCGCTGATAAAAGCCTTTCGTCATGTTGTGCCCGGTCTTCTTTGCCCACGCAAGCACCCAGACAGGTTTTAATTTGTAAGCCAAAGCATCCGCGCGTCGAGGTCTGCTCGAGTCCTAAAACAACTTTACATAGACCATGCTGTTGAGCGAGCTCGTTGAGTTTACTTTTGGCAGAATGCCTAGACGAAAACAGGCCAAATAATTTAGGGGTTGTTCCAAGGTTGACAGCTTTGCTGTCAACAATTTCGAGTGCCAATCCTGCGTTCTTGTCAGATAACTGAATAGAACACAGTCTTCGCGTGCGCCGCAGGCGTTGATTAAACAAGGGGCTTTGCTCTTTAATCATGCGCGCTTCAAGCAACAATGCGCCAAGCTCACCCGCAGTTTCAATAAAATCGATGCTACGTGTTTGAGCAATCATCTTGGCCTCGTCGGGTGTCCGTAAATGACTCAGCACACGGCTGCGAATATTCACACTTTTGCCAATGTACAGAGGCAGTGTGCCTTGGCCCTTAAAGATATAAACGCCCGACCCCGTCGGCAAAGCGTTTAGGCTATCTGGATCAATGTTGTGCTGGCGCTGCTGACTCAGGATCATTCCTCTTGATTGGGTTTCGCAGATCTTTTGGCATTAAATTAAAGTTAGCCTAGAATAATGCCAGCAAACAACACTAAGTGCGTAGATTTGCCTTCGGCTAGCGTTCAATTTGACATCCTCCCCGCCCTGAACGGAAAGATTCTACGCGCAAATCCGATAAATCAGTTTCTAACCAGAGGTCACTGAACAAAAATGAAAACGATAATGACAAAGACCATGACAAAGGCCACGACAAAGACAATGATCGGCTTACTACTGGTGATGTTTTCTTCTTACGCAGCGTCGATGGAGATCTCGGTGACTGGCACAACGGTTCATATGTCAGGGCCAGTTGTGGGGGGTGAGTGCGACAAGCTCAAGCAAATTATCAGTACGAGCCAGATTCATCACGTTGTACTGAGCAACTCGAATGGCGGTAACGCAAACACCGGTTACTGCATTGGCGAGAAGATTCGTAAACACAAAATTTCAACAAGCATCGAAGGGTTTTGCTTGTCGTCATGTTCACGGATGTGGCTCGGCGGCGTCACGCGAAAACTCGAGGGTGACGAGTCGACCGTGGGCTTACATGGCAATTATAAGAATAGTGGGCATCTGATTGACGAGAGTACGACCCGCTTGCGCGCATGGATCCCACGCTTTGCGCCCGATGTTGATGTCGCATTAATGAACCAATGGACTGAGCTGTTTTATAGCAAGCAGATGATGTACTTTTATAACAAACGCGCCGCGTTGTGTCTGAATGGTAGAAACGACTGCTCAAATATTCGCGGCAAAAATGTGTTTAATGCTGGGTTAGCGACTCAGTAGGCGCGTCTGTATGACTGGCTTGCGTGTGCGTCTAGCTATGAAACTTAGACAGCCGCCCTCGCGCAGGTGACCGCACAGGGCTGCCACAGCGCCTCAGATTAGTCTTATTCGTCGACCTTAATTTGAGTCAGGGCTAAGACTTCAGCCGTAAACTTTTTTTCCTTTTCTATCAAGACGCCCATTTGCTCAGGCGTACTGATTAACGGGATCGCTCCTCGTTCGATGAGTTTGTCGACAAAGGTTTTGTCTTTAAGCACAGTGGCTAAGGCCGAATTGAATTTCATGATGACTGCATTAGGGGTGTCTTTTGGCGCAAAGTATCCGTACCAGGCACCCACTGACATCTTTTCGTAGCCCAATTCTTTAAAGGTTGGCACGTCAGGCAAACTGGGTAACCGAGCGCTACTCGTGACGGCAAGCATGCGTAGTTTTTGAGCTTGGATATTGCCACGCACGGTGATCAACGCCGGAAACGTAAACAAGACTTGTCCAGCCATGACGTCGGTCACCGCGGGGGCTGCACCCTTGTAAGGTACGTGCACCAGCTTAGAGTCTGTCAGTTTGTTGTAGGCCTCGCCCATCATGTGAGCTTGGCTGCCTAGTCCGTAAGACCCATAGGCAAGGTTGCCCTTGTGGGTCTTGGTGTACTCGACGAGTTCTTTGAAGGTTTTGATCGGCAGACTATCGGCGACAACGATGCCAAGCGCGACTTCATTTAGAGTGCCGACTGAGACAAGCTCTTCAGCCTTATATGACAGGTTTTTGTAGAGCAGGGGGTTCGCGACCGCCGTAGAGTCTGTTGTGAATAGCAGGGTGTATCCATCAGGCTTGGCTCTGGCCATCGCCTGCGCGCCAATCGCTGAGTTTGCGCCTGCCATGTTTTCAATAATCAACTGCGCGCCCAACACTTTTTCAAGCTCTGGAGCCGAAAGTCGTGCAAACGAATCAGCTCCGCCTCCTGGGGCATAGGGCACAATCACTTTAATCGCCCGCGAGGGGTAGGTGTCGGCGAAGACACTATTGTTCATTGCAAACGAGCTAGCGATTGCAGCGAGTGAGATAGAGATTCGGCGTAAATGCTTCATATTGTTTGTCTCTTTGAGCGCTATTATTGCTAGAGTTTAAAGCTTTTATCAAGAGGCTTTCAAAATCACGATTAATACGCTGCAGTGGGCGATTTCGATCAAGGCTTTAGATTTAAAACTACCCCACCAGCGGGCAGCCCAATTCGCGTTGTGCTGATGAGCAACAATGATCAGGTCGCAATTGTTTTGTTTAGCGTAGTTTGCGATCTCTATCGCGGGGTCGCCAGTCAGAGCAATGCCTTGTGCATCATACCCAGCAGCCTTAAGCGCACGCACACCACGATTCAAAATCTCAGTTTGCAATTGGTGATCATGCGCGTTGTCCGTGCCAACAAAGACACCTTCCATTCCAATTGACGTATAGAAATTTGGAACAACTGTCAGTAAGGTGACTTGTGCGGATGGCCAATTTGTTAAGTCTTGACATCCTACTAGCGCCTGTTGATCAAGGTCAGAACCGTCATAGGCAAGCAAAATATTTTTATACATATCAGCCTCCGAAGATTTCGCTAAAGGGGTGTTTCAGCAAATGCAGCTTGTAGCGTCGCAAGATTAGTCGGTTCAAACGTAATCTGTTAGCGGGATAAACCCTAGGAATGTGTCTCTTTTTTTGAAGGCGATCACGGATTGCATTCAAAAAAATGCGGAAAGTGTGCGCAAAGTGCAAATCTTGGCGGAATTTTGCACAGAGTTAAGTGAGCGATACAAAATACTGCGATCTGTTAAATCAATACAGTACTCTCAACGCTAGCTTCAGTGCATTGCCATTGGTTTGCACCGAGTTGTCGAACATTTATAGGGCTCTTTATCGATGCAAACTACAATTTATGCTGACGGCATCTCTAACCTCACAATGCTAGAGGGTATTGTGCGGTTTGACCTGATCAATATCACCCAAACCACTGAAAACGCTCGTACAGCAAAAACTGTTGGTTCGGTGGCGATGTCTGTGTCAGCTTTGTTGCGTACCTATACAGAGTTGTCTGGTGTGTTGAATAAATTGATTGAGCAAGGCGTTGTGAAAAAAACTGAAACACAGCAGCCTGCAGCGGCGGCTGCGGCTCAGCCAACAGCCCAAGCGCCGCTTTCGACCACGACTAGTGCAGACGCTGCAGTCATTGAGCCTTTGCGGCTGAGTTAATACACTGGGGTACCACGCGTTTACTGTTCGAGCGACTGAAAAAACGTCTTGATCCGTTCATTTGCAGCACCCGCTTGTTCAAAATGAACAAAATGTCCGGCATCTTCAGCGATCTCAATGATTGGATTTTCAAAGTAATCGGGCAGCCGATCTACCCAGTCGCACAATATCACTGGGTCATGGCGTCCCCAAAAAAACTGACTCGGTACCGGTATTTTTGGTAAGACGGGTGCACCGTTTTCAATCAGAGCAATGCGTGAAGCATGGTTCGCTGCGTACCAGGCGAAGCCACCTTCTAAGTTCCCAGGTCGCATGAAATTATCAATCCAATGTTCAAGTTGCTCGGTAAAGGTATCTGGGTCGTAGGCCCAATGACTCAGCATATTTTTAAAGTAAAGACGGCAGGTGTTGCGGTCGTAGCCGACTAATTCGGCAGCCCATGGTTGTTGATTAAACGTTTGATACCAGATTTCTTGAATGTGACGCGCCTGCACCCAGCGTCGTCCAATACCGGGGTAGGGGGCATTAAAGAAAAATAAGCCGCTCACCCGTTCGGGCCATTTTCTGGTCAGTTGTTGTGACACATAGGCGCCAACATCATGTGAGACGATACCGAAGCACTTAATCCCTAATGAGTCAGCAAGGGCAATGATGTCCACCAAAACTCAGGCCAACCATGCAGCAAAAAGATTGGCATCCCTTTGCCCTCATCGACATAATGCAGCCGTGCACCAGCGACCTCAAGATAGTGTCGATTCCAGTCGCCATCGGGATGAGCGAGGTTTCGGTCGGTTCCCCGCGCTTCGTGATTTTTCATATGATTGTGTTTCCCATCAAATATATAATTTATCTGTTCAATCTAAAAATTTAGCCGCTCGGTTGGTATCGCAAAGGTCGACAGAGAATTATAAAACCTCCTTTTCCCGCATAATGCCTTCGTTTTCAGTAAACGCCATACCGCTTAGTTCGTGATTAAGTTTCAAGTGCTACGCTAAGAGCCAAGCCTAAGATTATTAAAAAATAAACTGGACTCATCCCTATGATCGCGCGTCTTATTCAATCACTCTTTATGCGCGGGGCTTCGTTGTGCCTTGTGACGCTATTATTAGCGTCATGCACTACGGCACCGCTTGCGCCGCGTGAAAAATCTGGTGCCGCGCTTGTACCCCAACGTGTTGACACCTTTGTGGGTAATCCTTCGGCTAAACCTTACTTGCGACGTACGATTGAAGATATTTTAGGTGAACCGGCAAAATCCCTAAACCGTTACGTGACGGCTCAAACGAATGTTCTTGAGTTTAAAGATGCACGATTGGTACGGCAGTTGCAGCAGAAGTGGGCTGCAGCTAGCAAAGACGGCTTTACGGTCGCACATTTTGGTGACTCGTTGGTGCAGGGTGGTTATGCTGCCGAGATCGCACGCAGTCGCTTGCAAGGCCTCGGTGGTAGTGCAGGCAGAGGGATGGTGTTTCCTTACTCGATTGCTAAAACCTATTCGCAAAATGATTTTAGATCGACCTTTACAGGTGATTGGTTGACCGCTAACAGCCTTCATCAGCCACCACGCTTGCCTGTTGGCGTTTCGGGCTTTGTCGCCCGAACGTCTGCGGTAGACGCTTCCTTTACTTTGAATTTTTTTACGACTCCTGAGTCTGGCAAAAAACTAATCAAGTTTTTTTACTCTACAAGCTCAACCACTTACACACTGCGAGTTCAGTCAGGAAACTTTTTACATGATGTCGTTGTGCCGGGTGGCGAGGCACAGGCAAAGTCACAAATGCTTGAACTGAGTTTTCCTGAAATGTCTGATACTTTGCGCTTTGAAATACGCAACACGAGTCCCAAGGCGGGTCAGTTTTTTGAAGTGCATGGAGTGAGTATTGAAAATGCGGCGATTGGCGTGATGTATCACAACTTAGGTGTCGGAGGAGCTAACTATGGCGCACTGCTCTCCCAAACATATTTCGAAGAACAGTCGGGCCAACTCGCCCCTGATTTGATCGTACTAGATTGGGGGACGAATGATCTCGTCAATAAAAACAGCCTCCCGCCAGAACTCGAAAAAAATATGGTGCAGACCATACAGCGCGTGAAGGCTAAGCACCCTAAAGCAATCATTGTTGTGACGTCTGCACAAGACTTCAATGTTAGAAGAAGAAACGTGACCTTGACTTGGGATTTTGCAAGCCTAGCTCGGCGAGTCGCTTTTGAAAATGATTGTTTGTTCTATGACTGGTATCGCATTGCTGGCGCAAGAGGGGCGATGACGACATGGACGGTTTATGGGCTTGCAAGCTCTGACAACATTCACTTGACCGGACTTGGTTATGCGGTCAAAGGTGAATTGTTTGCTCAAGCTCTTTTAAATTCACTGGGGCGTTTGAAAAGCGATCCCTCAATTAAAGCGCTTGAGATAACAACCACCGCGACGATTCAACCGCATTCAGTAGTGGGTTGGTTAAAAGAGGTGTCACCGGTGCCGCGCAAGGGATTATTCACTGTACGGCGTTGACCTTAGATCTGCTCAATTGCACGTACCTAACAATTCAAAGAATTCTGTAACAAGCAAATTATGACCGTCGAGGTCGTGGGGCACAAAGAGTTGTTGCCTGAGATGGTACGTGAGAACGTACGCTGGAAGCGAATCGTTGAGCTCTCACGCGGTGTGTAAGCACTGAGAAAGGGTGTGCGGCGGCTCTGTTGGTGCCGCCGTTCTTTAGTCAGCCTTAACGCCAGCCTCTTTTGCGACTTTCCCAAAACGTAGCGCCTCAGCTTGAATGAAGGTCGCAAATTGTTGTGGAGTGCCGGGTAACGGAAACATATCGTTGGCTTTGAATTTCTCTTGTACGTCTTTATTATTCAGTGCGCGCACCAACTCTGCATTCAAGCGAGCGATCACAGCGGGTGGTGTACCTTTTGGTACAACCAGTCCGCTCCAGTTAGTCGCTTCGAGTTCGGGGTAGCCCAGCTCTCGTAAGGTGGGAACCTCGGGTAAGGCAGCTGCGCGTTCTGCAGACGTTACCGCCAGCACGCGAACTCTACCGCTTTTTGCAAAAGGTGCAGCCTCAGTGACGTTGGTGACTGCCATCGGAAGGTGTCCGCCAGTGACCGCTGTCAAGGCAGGAACACCGCCAGCATAGGGGGCATGAAAAATATTGATACCGACAGCGAGTCTTAACATTTCGGTCGCAACATGATGCGTCGTGCCCACTCCGGGCGTGCCGTATGCAATTTCGCCCGGCTTGGCACGTGCCAACGCGATCAGTTCTTTGAGTGAAGTCGCAGGCACGTTTAGGCCAACGGTAATTGCCATGGGTAACCACATTGCCTGACCAATCGCTTCAAAGTCTTTGATGGGGTCGTAAGACAAACCTTTTCGTATCGCAGGATTGATGACAAAGCTTGGAAAGACAACCAATATGGTGTAGCCATCGCCCGGTGAACGTGCAGCAAACTCGTAACCTGTCACCGCACCGGCACCGGGACGGTTGTCAACGATCACGGGCTGGCCCAAGCCTTTTGACATCGTGTCGGCCAGAATGCGCGTTGTGATGTCACCAGCGCCCCCGGGTGGAAACGGAATCACCATTTTTAAGGGTTTGGTTGGAAACTCTTGGGCCTGGGCGGTGTAAATCAGCCCTGACATGACGGTAGCAACTAGCGCTGCGAAAATGCGTGCATACATGGTGTTGTCTCCATTTTTATTAATTGACTTTGATTTTATGCGTCATTATAGTGCGTCAACCCTTATTAACACTCATCAACACTTAGACTCGGAGTCAACCATGATCATTGGCATGTTAATTTTTGACGACATGACGCAACTAGACTTTACGGGCCCCTATGAAGTGTTTTCAAAAATGCCGGGGTGTGAGGTCAAGATTATTGCGAAGACCTTGCAACCAGTCGTGGCAAAAGGTGGCTTGAAATTTCTTCCAGATTTCACGATCGACGACGTACCGGCACTTGATTTGATCTTTATACCCGGTGGACACGGGGTAAGTGCTTTGATGAAAGATCGCTCGGTGCTCGAGTTTATTCGTACGCAAGCCCAACAGGCAAAGTACGTAACCTCAGTCTGTACTGGTTCTCTAGTGCTCGGCGCGGCTGGTTTGTTAAAAGGGTATCGTGCCACCACGCACTGGACCTCGATAGACCTGTTGCCACACTTTGGAGCGATTGCCGCGCGTGACCGCGTGGTGGTTGATCGAAATCGTATTACGGGTGGCGGTGTGACAGCGGGTATTGATTTTGCCTTGGCAATTGCCGCCCAGGTTGTGGGCGAAGACGCGGCAAAAACCATTCAATTAGTGATCGAATACAACCCCGCACCGCCTTTTAATTGTGGTCATCCCGATACGGCCGATGTAAAAATTCTTGAAGCTCTGACACAGAAACTTGTACCACTGCAGGCCACTAGGCTCGTCGAGGCAAAAGAAGCGGCGAAACTTTATTGCTAACCTGTCAGGCTAGCCGCAACATCCAGTTGCGTGTATCTGCCGTTCTTCCATATTGGATATCAAGCAGTTGCTGACGTAAGGCTAAGGTCACGGGCCCTGCGACAGCACTGTCATTGCCATACGAAAACTCTTCGCTTTTTAAAGCGCTGATCGGAAAAATCAGCGCCGCAGTACCACAGGCAAATAGTTCAGTGATTTGTTTAGAGGCGAGGCCATCACGAACTTCGGTGAGGCTGATCGGGCGCTCGTGAACTGTACGGCCCTCTGAGCGCGCAAGCTCAATGACACTGGCGCGTGTCACCCCGGGCAAGATACTGTCTGAAAGCGCTGGGGTGATTAAACTACCGTCTTTTTGAACGACGAAAATATTCATACCACCTAGTTCTTCAAGGTATTGACCGTGCTCAGAATCTAGAAACAGCACTTGCGGGCAGCCATTTTTACGTGCTTCTTTTAGCGGAGCCAGCGAACCAGCATAATTACCCGCACATTTTGCATAGCCCGTACCGCCGCGCGCCGCCCGTGTGCGTTGGGTAGACACCCAAATCGGTACAGGTGTAACGCCGCTTGAGAAGTAGGGCCCGGCAGGGCTGCCAATCACGTAATAAGCGACCTGATCTGCACCGCGCACGCTCAACGAGTTTTCATTGGCAATCATGAAAGGGCGCAGGTAGAGGCTACTTTCTACTGCGCTAGGTACCCAGTCGCAGTCAAGCTGTACAAGCTCTTTAAGCGACTGAATGAATAAATCATGCGGCAGTTCAGGCAATCCCAGACGTTCAGCAGAATGACTAAACCGCTGAGCATTGACCTTGGGGCGGAAGGTCCAGATTGAGCCATCTGCATGCCGATAGGCTTTGAGACCCTCAAACACTGCCTGAGCGTAGTGCAAGACCAACGAGGCAGGGTCGAGCGTTAAAGGTGCGTAAGGCGTGACGCGTGCCCCATGCCAGTCATGTTCGGCATCCCAGTCAATCGCTACCATGTGATCAGAGTAGTACTTACCAAAACCAGGATTCGCGAAGACCGCCTCGCGCGCGGCTTTTGCAGTGGGGTGCGTGGTTCGAGTATGAACAAACGCGGCAGGCGTGTTGGGTTGCATAAAAGTCAGAACTTTTCTTGAGATGAGGTAAACAGGGCTCGTTCGCCCTTTGAGACCGTTTATACAATGCTTTCAGAGGTTTTGCATTTGCCAAGTCACCTAGAAACCTAATACAAAGGGGGCTCGCGCTTGTTTATTTGAATAACTAGAGACAATCATGACAAAGCCAAGCAGTCGCATCAGTTCTGAAATCCCCTTTGATCAAGAGGGTAAGCATCTAGGTTTTTTGCGCCTGCCGCACTCGATTCATCGCTCTGCCTATGGCTGGATTCCAATCCCAGTCGCCAGCATTAAGAACGGTAAAGGGCCGACTGTGCTATTAATGGCCGGCAACCACGGCGATGAGTATGAAGGTCAGATCGGCTTAAGTACTTTGCTGCGAATGATTGAGGTGCAAGACGTGCAAGGGCAGATCATTTTTTTGCCCTCGGCAAATTTTCCAGCTGCTGCCGCTGGCATGCGCACGTCTCCCATTGATGAGGGTAATTTAAATCGGCTGTTTCCTGGGGATCCTAACGGAACAGTGACGCAGCAAATGGCTTGGTACATCGAAAATGTGTTGCTGGCACAGGTCGATTATGTCTTTGATTTACATTCAGGTGGCAGTTCGTTGATGTATATCCCGAGCGCGGGTTGTCGACGCAGTGATGATCCAAACCGCATGGATCAGGCGCTAGAGATTGTGCGGCTGTTTGGTGCGCCCGCAGCCTACGTCTTGGATTCTCAATCTAGTGATTCGTGTACGCTTGCGGCCGCAGCGGCTAGGAAAAATGTCATTCACTACGGTGCCGAACTTGGTGGTGGTGGCACCTTGTCGCCGCAGGCGTTACGTGTGACGATTGATGGTATCCGTCGCGTGCTCAAGCACCTGGGCGTCTTGAGTCAAGCGATCAAAGTTGATGAACCAAGTCCGACACAAATCCTTCAAGTCAGGGGCGCTGATTATTTTGTGTATGCGCCTGATAGCGGCATGTTTGCACCAACGGTTGAACTCGGGGATTCGGTGCAAGCTGGCCAAATGGCAGGCCGCATTCATTTTTTTGATACGCCATGGCGCGAGCCAAGTGAGGCAGTTTTTAAACGGTCGGGTATTGTGCTGTGTAAGCGCATGATGTGCCGAACCGAGCGCGGTGATTGCCTATTTCATTTGGGCGCACCATTTGAACGTTGAAAACAACCACTGAGAATTACGATCGATACCTGCGGATTGACATCGATATTTTAGAACCAAGACTTATTCTTTTCGCTCCATTCTTTCTGACTTGGATAACGGGCCCGATATAAAACTATGCTTTGTATACATTTCTTGACACGCTATGTGGCAGCTCTAGTTGCAGGCTGTACGTTGGCTTATGCGCCGTTCGCTTTCGCGGCCTATCCAGATAAGTCACTGCGCTTGATTGTGCCCTTTGCACCTGGGGGTGGCACCGATCAAATGGCACGGTCGCTGGGTGCGGGCTTGACTAAAGTGCTTGGGCATACTGTCGTGATCGAGAATAAACCAGGTGCTGGCACAGTCATCGGAATGGACCTTGTTGCTCGAAGTGCCCCTGATGGTTACACCCTTGTTGTAGCAACGTTTGCACATGCGGTGAACAGCACCTTGCAATCAAAGTTACCCTATGACAGTGAGCAAGCGTTTGCGCCAGTGGCCTTGATTGCGCGTGGGCCAAATGTATTAGTCGTGCGTCAGGAAAGCCCTTTTCAGTCTGTCAAAGAGATTGTGGCCGCTGCGAAGGCTCAACCCGGCAAATTGACTTACGCTTCGCAAGGTAACGGCACCTCAGCGCATTTAGCCGGTGAGATGCTTCAAAATTTAGGCAAAATCGAGTTGACACACATTCCGTACCGAGGTGCTAGTCTCGCACTGACTGATGTGGTGGGCGGACAAGTCGATTTGTTCATCGGCACGGCAGCGGGCGTCTCTCCGTTGATTGCCAGTGGTAAATTACGCGCGATTGCTGTGACGAGTCCAAACCCCTCTAGCGCGTTTGAAGGGGTTGTACCGGTGGCTGCAACCTTGCCCGGATATGCTGTTGAAAGTTGGTATGGCGTCTATGCACCGGCCGGCACACCTGCCTTGATCATCAATACGCTTAATGCTGCAATCCAGCAGACTGTGAAAAATCCTGATTTTATTAAAAAGATCGAGAATGAGGGGCTGACGATTTCTGTCGGAGCACCCTCAGAGCTTGAGCAGTACCTGCAAACAGAAAAAAATCGCTGGAAAAAAATCATTCTTGAAAACAAGATTCAAGTGCAGTGAGTTGAGTGATTAGCACCGAATATTGCAATGCAGTGCTTGATTGTTTAGCAAAGAATAGCAAAAAGGTTTAACGTTTGATGAACATTATTTCTCGCTTAATGCGACCGCAAACTGTTGCGGTGATTGGAGCCTCGGCGGATATCGCTAAGACGGCAGGTAGGCCGGTTGCCTATCTCTTGAAGCACGGCTTTTCGGGTGTTGTATATCCTGTGAATCCCAAGGCGACTGAGATTTGTGGGCTGACTTGTTATCCCGATATTGCTTCTCTGCCCACCGTACCCGATGTAGGGATTGTGTTGCTTGGTGCAGAGCGTGCGCATCAGGCAGTGAAAGAGCTTGCGCAATTAGGTTGTGCTGCTGCAATCGTTTTGGCAAGCGGCTACACCGAGGTAGGCGAAGAGGGGGCTAAGCGGCAAGCCGAGCTTATTGCGGCTGCCGGATCTATGCGAATTCTTGGTCCAAATACGATTGGCTTAGTGAATATCACCGATCAGATTGTGTTGTCAGCGTCAGGCGCACTCGAGATGGATCATTTTCCGTCAGGGGCGATTAGTCTAGTTTCGCAAAGTGGTGGCATTTTAGGCTCGTTGCTCTCGCGTGCGTCTGCGCGCGGAATCGGGCTGGCTAAAATGATTTCGACCAGTAATGAAGTGGATTTAGAGTTGGCTGACTTTATTGATTGGCTGGTAGATGACGAGGCCACAAGGGTCATTGCGCTGTATGTTGAAACGGTGCGTGATACACATAAATTTCGCACCGCCGCTTTGCGTGCTGCGCAAGCTGGTAAGCCTATCGTGGCATTCAAAATTGGTCGTTCTGAGGCGGGTGCCAAGGCAGCGATCTCGCACACAGGAGCGCTAGCAGGCTCTGACCGAATGTACGACGCTCTATTTCAACAAACGGGTATTCTTCGAGCACAACGCTTTGATGAATTGCTAGATATGCCTGCAGCGCTTGCCACTGCGCGCACCTTGTATGGCAATCGTGTTGCAATTCTGACGTCAACGGGTGGCGCAGGGACGTTGGTCTCTGATGCCCTGGGTGTCTCTGGCTTTGAGACGCCGCCGCCCGATGCACAGACAGCGGCTAAGCTTCGGGCGCTTCAACAGGGCGACCATGCAGCACTTGATCGAAATCCTATTGACGTCACGCTTGCAGGTTTACAGCCAGAGCTCTTAAAGGGTGCGATCAGTGCTGTATTGTCCAGTCCGACCTATGATGCCTTAGTCGTGATCGTAGGTGCCTCGGCACTTGCGATGCCTGAGTTAATGTCAAATGCGATTAAAAGCTGTATGTCGTTATCAGACAAACCGATCCTTGCCTACATTAGCCCGCATGCGCCAAACATTGGTTCGCTACTGACCCAGGGCGGTGTGCCTGCCTTCTCTGCGCCCGAGAGCTGCAGTGCGGCGCTCGGAGCAATGCTTCACGCAAGTCAAGCTAGGACGTCAACGTATGCAACGCCGCCTGCTGGCAAGCCTCAGAGCAGCGTGCTCGGATCATGGCCTTCAGGGAGTTTGGATGAAGAGCAAGCAAAGCGTCTGTTTTCATATTTCGGAATTACATCGGTACGCGAGACTGTGGTGACAACAGCCGAGCAAGCCCAAGCGGCGCTCGCAACCTTGGGCGAGCGTGCTGTATTAAAAGTTTTGTCCTCTGAGATATTGCATAAAAGTGAGATCGGAGGCGTTGCCGTAAACGTATCGAAGGCAGCCATGTCAGATCGGTTGTTTCGAATGACACAAGACGTCAAAGATAGATCGGGCATCACCCCTCAAAGATTTCTGGTTCAAGAGATGGTAGCGGGTGGCGTTGAAATTATTTTAGGTATGCATCGAGATGTGCTGGGCGTGGCAATTCTGCTAGGCATGGGCGGTGTGACTGCTGAGCTGTTGCAAGACACGACTCTTCGTTTACTTCCCTCAACGGGTGGCTTGTCTGCACAGACGGCACGTGAGATGGTCATGTCGTTAAAAACATGGCCTTTGCTTGACGGTTATCGCGGCCGACCGAAGTCTGATGTCGAGGCACTGGTCAAGGCGATTGTGGCTTTCTCAGAAATGGTTGCGACTTTTGGAGATCGGTTACTTGAAGCCGAGATCAATCCGCTTTTTGTGCTCGAGGCAGGGCAGGGTGTAAAGGCGGCAGATGGGATTGCAGTGCTAACATTTTAGAGACCTTGAGCATGATGCATTTTCAGATCTCGCGCTGAAGGGGTAAAAAAATCAACCCTAACGCCATCGAATCTATGGCAGTTAGGGTCGGATACAACTAGTACAAATGCGTTTTACTGCGTCAATCTAGGTCCATATCGCAACATAGGCTCAGCTAGCCATGGGTGCCTTCGGCTTAGGTAGATTGTAGAGAGCCTCGAGTCGTTCGATCGCCTCGTGATGCATAGGCGACATCGTGCCACGGTATTTTTCATTTCTGGTATGTGTGTCCATTACCAGCTTTTCAATTGTTTTTGCATCAGCAGGTAGTTTTTTGGGCGCCACTTCATACCCCAACTGAATCAACCAGTGTCCCCAGCTTTCGCCACTAAAGTAAGAGCCGACATCTTTACAGCCATTTGGAATCAATTTATTGGGGTTTTTCAATAAATCTGCGTAATATAGCTCACGCTCTGAAGGAACCCTGTGCTCTTTCACATAGTTCCAGAAGGGTGTCGTTCTTGTTGATTTTGCATAGTGCATGCTAACGAAATCGATTGTTTCTTCGAAATAGTATTTCATGACATTGTTGTACAGCTCGATATCACCATCGTTGTAGCGATGATCGCGAATGCGGCCGAGTAAACAAACCATACCTTCCATAATCAACACCAGGCCGGTACTTTCAAGCGGCTCAATAAAGCCTGCGGCCAGGCCAATCGAAACAACGTTTTCATGCCAGAAATTTTCGTTATAAAAAGGAGTCCAGTCGATGACTTTAAGGTTCTCTTTTTGAATTCGATTATCCCAATATTTGACGAAATAATCTTTAGCGTCTTCAACGTCTGTGATTGACCGTTTGAATACTAAGCCAGAGCCAATGCGGGTCCGAACCGGAATATTCCACACCCAGCCATGATCAACGGCCTCAGAGCGTACGTATGGGTGCATTTCTTTTTCGCGATCGAGATATGGCACATGCCCAGCAATCGCTGTGTCGCAAAAGAGTCGGCTATCAAGATTGACACGCTTAGGCGCTTGATTCAACAAGGATTTGAATCCTGTGCAATCAATAAATAAGTCGCCGGTTATCGTCTGACCATTTTTTAAGACTAAGCTCTTGACGTACTCGTTGCTATCGCGGTTGATAGTCACCATCTCAGACTGAATAAAAGTCACTTTACCTTTCAATTTTTCTTTGATAAAGACAACCAGTTTGCTGGCGTCAACGTGGTAGCCAAGTGGTTGCTTTAAATCAACACGATCCTGATTCACGTTGCAGTCATAAAATTGACTGCCGTATTCTCTAAAGTCGTGTTGTTGACAGTTCGTCCAAGCGTCAACCTGAGGCATTCCTTCGGCAACACTTCTGGGCTCAAAAAATGGATGCCAAATATCGTTGCCTTCGCGATCCCAATTAGGAAACAAAATGGCGGTTTTGTAAGTCGCATCAACAGCGGTAAACCACTCATCGACCGAAAACCCGCAACGCTTAAGATAAATTTCAAAATTTAGAAGTGTCCCTTCGCCAACACCAACCGGTGTTCCAACCTCTTTGTCAATCACCGTAAGTTTTAACTCAGGGGTGTTGTGGGCAAGGAGAGCCGCAGCAAGCCAGGCAGCAGAACCACCCCCAACAATTACAATCTCATCTAAATTTTTCATAAATGTATCCGTGTCATTTGAACTCCCTCAAGTTTTGCATACTCGATCGCATTTTTCACTTTTCTTGACGAAAAAGTAATAGCATTTGTGAGGTTTCTATTGAAAATCGTCTCTCGTAGACGCCTATGAGCGATGGATTCAGGATTCCGAGGCTGATATTTAGATTTTGGCAGTTTTTGCAGAGGTTCAGCAGGCCAACCGGAGTCGCTGATTTGGGTGACTCCGGTGACGTTTTGTTGCCAGTTGAGGGCTCAGCGTGAGGCTGTTAAGTGTCCTTAGACGGCTCAAGCCGGCGTTGAACTAAGCGGGATAGAGGCGTGGACATGAGAGTTGTTGCGACAGTCACCATCACGAAAATAGAGTACTGCACCGGTGAAAAAATTCCGCTGCTCAGCCCGACTGAAAGAATGACGAGTTCCATCAAACCTCTGGTGTTTAACAACAAGCCAAGCAACAGGCTTTCAGGTCGCGACAAGCCAATCCATCGCCCGGCGATCATGAGCGGGATCAGTTTGCTGCCGATGCATAGCGCGAGAAAAGCGGTACCCCAACCCAGTTCACTCAACGCGAAGTCGTCAGATGACAGCAGTTTCATCCCGGCGATGGCGAAAAACAGTGGACAAAAGAAGCGATCGGTGATCCAACTTGTCGCCTTTAGCCAACTTTCGCGAATATCTTTGTCGGATGCAAAAACGCTGCCGACAAGGAATGCACCGAATACGACGTGCAATGAGGCGAGGTGAGTGAGGCTTGCAGAGACCAGTAACGCAATCAAGACAATTTGGCTTGAGGATGCGGCCCCAAACCACTGACGCACAATGCCGTATTTGATGGCCTTTAGTGTTGCAAACATCGCGCCAACGAGTAGCAGGCGAGTCAGGATGAAATAGCTAGAATCTGCGTTTTGATGGAGAGAGAGTGCCAACCCAACGAGTATCCAGCCAATGACATCCGTCCAGCAAGCGGCTCGAAAAGCAAGACCGCCGACGCGCGAAGTTTGCAGCCTTAATTCGACCAGAATACCGGCCAGCACGGGCACGGCACTAACGCTCATCGAAACGCCAATTAGTATGATGAAGGCTGGGGTGGCAGAAAGCTCGTGTGCTGAAGCGTATTTCACTGCCAACCATCCGCCGATCAAAAGTGCCGGTAAACAGTTAGTCAATGTCACGGCGAGAACGGCTCTAGTATTTGAGATGCCGCCGCTCTCAGCATCATTTTTTGGTGCGTGAAAAAGCGCGTTGACAACGATAAAGACCAGACCGATCGTACCCAGATCTTCTAGCGACGCGGCGGTTGTTTTTGCCAAAGAATTTGAAGCGTCGAAGAACAACGTACCCATGAGGTTTAAGGCGACGCCTACTAATAGACCTGCCAACATATCGCCAACCAAAGGAGGTTGACCTAACAGTCGAGCCACTCTATGCAAAATCAGCGATGCAAGAATCACCAAGCCGATGGTGAGGTGAATTGGGGCCTCGTGGGTACTCATCGGGTGTAATCTTTAGAGATAGAGGCAATGGCTTTAGATATCTTGACTGGCACTAGAGTGAAGCTCATGGAGTTATCGCAGATCATTTATACGGAGATTGAAAAAACGGAGACTGGCATTTTAAAAAAGTTTCTGCGCGCCTTTGTGATGAGTATGTTTCAGTTGCATGCCTAATAGAAAATGTTAGACTAAAAAAACATCCCCTTACACTATTTCGATCCACGATAAAGATTCACAACGATTCTTGCAGTGAAGCAAAGTTAAATCACCTACGCGCCTATCAACCCCTGAAGAGACCGCAAACAGAATGATGACCAACGATCAGCAAAAAAACAAGAACCTATTCAGAGCCGTCGACACCCGCATCACCAACAAGTGGTGTTTGTCGCCAATCTGGCTTGTTGAAACAAATCTTGATTCTGTTTTTAATCGCCAATTATTTGAAGAAGTTTTTAAATTTTACAAAGACATTGACGAAGGTATCTCAACAAAATCTGATTTGATTCATTACGATTCACCTGCGTTTAATCGTTTACAAGAGGTCATATTGTCTTCGGTGGGTGAAGCTGTTGCAGATTTCGAAAACATTAGTCCTCCGGCTTCAGCAAATGATCTTCCTTTCGAGATGTGTTCGGCTTGGATTACGATCATGCCGCCCGGCGAACGCTATATGATGCATACGCATCCTAATGCCATACTCACCGGTACATACTACATTTCTACCCCGCAAAATAGTGGGGACATTGCTTTCATTGATACGCAAGATATGGCGCTTGATCCTGTTGGTGGGACCGCCAAGCTGATTAGCATCCCACCCAAAGAGGGCAATTTAGTTTTCTTCCCAGCCTACCTAATGCACGAAGTACAAACGAACAACTCAAACGAAGTACGTATCTCAATTACGTTTGATTTGAAGTTGAAAGATACCAATATCAAAGTAACTGATAAAAATGTTGCACGAACGGTCGTCGATAACTACGAACGCTTTCTAGCCTGAATGATTGATGGGCTCTGTCATTCGCGACAGAGCGATTAGTTGTACAGATACCAAGTGCCATCGCACTTAACGCCATGACCTTGCAACGTAATCCTTCTATCGTCGATACGTAGACGATGTCTGCCCGCAACACGGTGAACGACGTGACCCGTAAAATAAGTGAGAGACCCCGTCTGATAAGGCACAAATTCATAGTCGGTAATAAGTTCGGCGTGCTCACTTGCAGGCATTGCATTAAATTTTTTTCCAGCGTCGGTATCTCCGGGATTTTTCCAAACGTCTAAGCCTGAGCCTGAATGCGGGAGTTGCAGTGACAGCGTGAACGTTAAGGCATTATTGAAATCCGCATGTTGAAAACGCTGCCAAAAAGAAGTGTGTGGCATATAGGGCGCATCAATGTGGAAGGCAGACCATCCCTCTAGCTTCTCTAATTGCTCAGCCACATCTTGTGGCAATAGTTTTTGCTTCGGACTAGGACCAAGTATTTGAAATCCAGGTAATCCCATGTGTTCGCTTGGATACAAAGCCTTGGCGCCTAAGGCAGACTCTAGTCCGGTTCGCACACTCTCGTACATGTCTGTAAAGTGACTTGCCAGTATCGGATTAAGCGAAGCACGTATGTTGTGATACTTGTCGTAGATATCATGCCTATCGGGTGAGACCAAACCGTCTTTATCAAAGAACTCCCGCGCACTGAAGGCCCCAACCGTGTAAAAAAAATCGCTATTGGGACAAATCCAATGCTGATCAAGCGACAGAATCGTGTCAGTGGCCTGTTTGCACGCTTGAGGGCTTAAAATGGCCAGCGAATTGACGGCGTCACGGTACATTGAAAAATGTCCTCGATGAAAAATTTATGCATTAAATCGTACTATAGAATAGCCCTTGTAGTGGTGTGGCGTTTCATGATGCTTGGTACTCTGCTGGTGTTGCGGTGTTTCGTGACAGCTTTTGCGAGAGTTGACGTTTCGATGAGCAAACCGCAAGGCTTGTATCTGCCATATTTTGCGTAGCCATGCCGTTATTCAAATACACGCGTCGATCAGAGAACAGCTAATAGGATCTGACATATGTCTAGTCGAATCAGAGTCGGTGCGTTGGGTAACGCCAGAATCTTGAAAAGATTCATCACTGATCACGAGGTGAATCCACTCATTGATTTTCAGATGATTGCAACACGTTCTGCGATCGCTGCCGATAAAGCACGTCAGACCTATCCAAAAAAATTGATTGCACAGCGTTACGAAGATGCTCTGGAGTCGAAAGATTTAGAGGCGATTTATATCTGTCTGCCAAGTGGTCTGCATTTTACTTGGGCTGAAAAAGCTTTAGCCGCTGGTAAAAACGTTCTGATTGAAAAGCCCGCCGTTATAAGGGCTGAAGACGCGCAGACCTTAGCTGCACTCGCACAGTCTCGTCAATTGATTGTGATGGAAGCGTGGTGGTATCGTTTTCACCCATTAGTCAAGGCAGTTCGAGACTTGATCGCTTCTGAGAGCTTAGGAAAAATTCGCTTCATCACCTCTAATTTTTCGTATGTAAATACTGATTTATCTGATTCTCGCTGGAAAGCCGATTTGGGAGGTGGCGCGTTAAATGATCTGTTCTGTTATCACGTAGATTTTTTGAATCACGTGATGGGAATCAAGAACCAAGACGTTGTATTAGTGCAAGCGTTTAGTCAAACAAGCCAAGGCGTAGACGCGAGCATCTCGGCTGAGCTCGTCACGAATACTGGCGTGGTTTGCCAATTTGTGTCGGCGATCAATCGTCACTCAATGTGTAAAACTTTTATTGTTGGCGAAAGAGGGTCGCTAGAGATCCCTCATTTGAGAATATTGCCTGAAATGGGTGCCTCAATGTTTATGCGTCATGACTCGTCGGGTACGACAACCCATTCTTTTGACGCGACAGACGCCTATTTGCTGATGTTGAATGCCTTTGCTGACGCGGTCATCCACAAGCGCCCCCCGCAGGCAGGTGCAGACGACATGATTGAAAATACCAAACTCTTGACGCGTATCAGAGTGGCGAGCCAAGAGGCTTAGCTCACCAGACTTAGAAGACAAGAGGCACAGAGCAGGCTACCAGACTTGCAAGCGATTCAGTCTAGTGCATCAGGTTCATGATTCAAGAACCTTAGCGTGTATCAAGGTTTGAACAATATTGTTCGCAATGTCGCGAGGGCTCAGGCGATCTTTAATCTGCTTACCAAGGTCGGCGCAATTTTTATTTATTGCGGCTGATTGAAGTATTTCAGTGATGGCTTGGTAAAAATTTTCGCTATTGAGTGCAGGCGCCGGTATGTTTGAACCCAGTTGAAGATTTTTGATTCTTGCGGCGTTGTCCCATTGATCACCTAAAGAGGGTGTGATCAATTGCGGAATTCCTGCGCGTGCAGACTCAGCGAGCGTGCCGATGCCACCGTGATGAACAATCAATGAACAGCGTTGTAACAGTGCCGGAAAATCATTGCAATACTCTAGCCAAAGCACTGACTCTGGTAGGTCTTTTGGTAAATTATTTCTGTCTTTGCAGATAAAAATCGCTCGGCGATTCGCTCTTTGAATGGCATTCAATGCGTGTTCAAAATATTCTTGACAGTGTAGATTGCCAGTACCAAAGGTGCAGAGAATAGGCTTGTCTGGTGACGCTAAAAATTCTTCAAGCTCGTTAGTAAAACCGGACGAGCCGATGACCTCTTGAAAGATGAATTCTCCGGGAATCGTATTGTTTGGCCAGTGCGCTTCTTTTTCGCCAAACCATTGACTGAAAAGCAGGGCATTAAATGAAGCAAGGCAAGTAAATAGATCGCTGTATGTACGGACGAGCGGTAGCCCGAGACGAGCACGAGCGCGATTCACCGGGATAATTAACGGCAGGTCAGAGTACTGCCGTTCTTGTGGGTTTTCAACATGTCGTGGGTCGCTTTCTTCACCAAATACACTAGGATATAAAGCACCACCAATCACTGTCACGGTCTTTGGACGATTCGCGTGAGCAAGCCCTGCATTCGCTAATAAATTCTGATGAGCGAGGATGATAAATTTTTCATCTTGAGGGTGCTGACTGATGAAGGTATCGATGTTATCGAGGTTTGGTACAAACAAAGTTAAGGCGATATCCAGAAAGGTCTGATCGTTCCATAATTTATCGTTTTGTAGTACCATCAAATACTGTTCTTTGGTGCCAAGCGGATAAAAATCTAAACCAAATTGCTTAACGGTTTGTTCGAAATATGGGTTGGTGATGAACGTTGTTTGATGACCCATTTTTTTCAACGCAATCGCGACTTGAGCAAATGGATAAACATCACCATACGTTCCAATGGTTGCTACGATAAAGTGTGCCATGTAATACCTTGTTTGATGATATTGATTTGATAGCGATGTTAAGTTAACTTTCTAATAGCAACCAGCAGTTGACGTTGGTCCAAACGCTGATTAAATTTTAATAGACACATATGACGAATACAAACTTTGAAGACTCGGTTCCTTTTCTGGTTGTCAAAAACCACGAAGAGCAATATTCAATTTGGCCTGTCGGTCGCGAGATCCCGCTTGGTTGGGTAGATTGCGGCTTCAACGGTGACAAGCAGTCCTGTCTAAAGCATATTGAATCTGTCTGGACAGATATGCGCCCGCTCAGTTTGCGCAAACAAATGGAGACTCTCGCAACCACCTCAGCGAAAGAACCTCTCCCAACGCCAGAGTCGTCCGGGCCCAATTTGGTTGAACGACTTTGTGCTGGATCGCATAAAGTGCGGATCGTCGTTCGCCCTGAGAACTCAGATATGGCTTTCAAAGAGGCCCTTGAGCGTGGTTTTGTTCAGGTAGAGTTCACCCAAACGCAGGGCGGTACTGTCCTTGGTTTTACGGTAGACACTCAACAAAGTGATCTCTCTAAAATGGCGGATAACAAACGTAGTGGTGAGATTGTGATTGTCGGTTCACTCACACTCAATTTTCAAAAAGTCAGATGCGTTGCCACAATTAACTTAAAAGATTTAACGGGCGAGGGCAAGTTAGAATTGATTCACTAGCTTTCTCTTCTGTCACTTGTTGAGTAGCTTTAGCAGCTCTTCCGGTGATTGATTGCTAGCAAGAAGAGCCTCAACTTCTTGCTCAGTCATGTTTTCAAGCGCATCTAGATCAATCGCCAGGTCGCTTGTTTCATCACTCACCTTGATTTGACTGTCGATCAGTGCAGACTGTTCGGAGATGCTGGGCGCGCTAAAAAATAATCCTAAATCTACAGTCGCTTGAAATGTCTGCTTGATTTGACGGATGAGCTGAGCGGCCAGCAGAGAGTGGCCTCCAAGATCAAAGAAGTTGTCATGCACACCGATGCGTTTGATCTTCAGACAGTCTTGCCAAAGTTTGGCTAGCCTTAACTCGGTGGGCGTTGAGGCATCAATGAACTCAGCTTCGAGGTCGGGGCGCTCATACAACTCGTGCGTGGCTTGCTGAGAGTCTGCGTTAACAGACGAATGAATGGCTTGTTCTTTGCGCCGCTGAGGATGACTCGTGGCGATGGTAATAGACGGTAAGGGAAGTAGATCTAAAGCTTGACGAAAAGCGCTCATGCCTTCTTGGGCGCTAAAGTCATGACTAGCAATGTCAGCGTCTACTCTGTCAGTCCAACGGTCCCAGTTCATCACCATCCATGGATGACTGCTCTGTTGGGTTTTGAAACTGATAAAGGCGTTGGCATAACTGCCTGCCATCGCGTGCATCGTTTGACCAATGCCGCCAATTTTTGCTGACAACGAAGACATCACGATGCAAAAGTCTAACTGCCGTGTATCAACGTACTGGCTGAGTTGTTCTAAAAACAAGCCCTGTGCTTCAAGATATGTTTGGCAGTCACTTAGCGTTAACTCGTTGACTAAGCCAGTCGGTTTTGAATCGAGCATATCGTAACAACAAATCAAACCATCCAAGTCGGTTGGTAAGTGTGCGCAGGCGTCTAAAGACTGAGCTAGGGTACCGGTCTGAGCAGGATCTAGATACAGCGGGAAAATCTGTGAGCCTGATTTTTCGAGACGTTGAACGAAGGCAGTGACGTCAGCATTATTTTTGAAATCTGAGTCTCTGCTGCTCAAAATCAACTTACCCTGAACTGCATTTGCAAGTACCTGTGCGAATGCTTGGCCAACACCATCAAGTCCTCCAAGAACTAAGTACGTTTTCTGAAACTCAATCTGAGGTTGCAACGGTGTTTGATCTAAAGGCAGCGCTTGCAGGCTGAGTTCCCAGTACTCGTTTGCTCGCAGGGCAACGATACGTTGCGTACTATCGTGAATAAGCCACTGATATATTTTTTGAAAAGTCGATGAGTCGAGCGCCTCTACGTCTAACAAAGAGCAGCGCGTTGCGGTTTGCTCATACTCTAAGCTGGTAATCAATCCCAGGATACTAGCCTTTACAGGGCGCAGTTTGGCAGAGCCAAAAGGGCCAGTGATGCCTTGGCTCACAAAACGTAGCGTCCTATGTTCTGCATCTTGCAGAGCGCCAAGTGCTTTGGCAATATTCAAGAAGTTAAGCGTGCTATCGAGGTTCGACTGCATGCTTTCGTCGAGATACACAATATTGTCAAAACGTTGTTCTTCTTTCTTGAGAGTCGCAAACAGCGTGTCAAGTTGAGCGTGATTTTTAAAATCTAAGGCAAAGAGAGTTGAAGAGGATTGTACAAATTCTGACTTTGCGTGAGCGAGAATGACCTGATGTCCATTTGATTGGAGTTTATTTTGTAGTGCTGCCACAGCGATGCTCTGTGAACAAAAGATTAAAAATGTAGATTTTTTCTCTGTGTTCGAGTTCAGAAGTGTGAACGATTTCCACGAATCGGTATAAAACCATTTGTTTGGATCGACTTGCCGAACCGCTAATGCATTCGCAGTTTGTGTCGTATCTTTTTGGGTCTTACCAGCCTCAATCCAGTATTTCGTTCGCTCAAACGGGTAGGTAGGCAGCGAGACCTTAAAACGCCGTTCTGCTTGATAAAACCGATCCCAATCAATAGGTTGATACTTGACCCAAGCCTTCGCCAGACTATTTAGCATAAAGTCTGTAGAACTGGTTTTTTCGTGAGCTGTGGGCAGGCTGTAGGCGACAGGCGCTGCAGTGTCGGCTTGAGCTTGATTCAGACGAGCCAACTGACCTAGCGTTTTTCCTGGCCCCACTTCTATCAGCAAGACGTTCTCAATTTGACTGAGAATTGTTTGAATACCTTGACCAAAGCAGACGGCTTGTCTAAGGTGTTTGCACCAATACTGCGGGTCGGTCGCGTCTTGTTGACTGATCCACGTGCCACTTAAGTTTGATACGTAAGGGATACTCGGAGCTCTGAGCGTCACACTAGAAAGAACTTTCTCAAATGATTTGAGCATTGGCTCCATCATCGACGAATGAAACGCGTGTGACGTTCTTAATATTTGACTATCGACTCCCTGTTGTTTGGTCAGGATTGACTGGTAGCGTTCAATATTATCTTTCGTCCCAGAGACCACGCATAACGTGGGGCTATTTTCGGCCGCAATCTCGACCGCGAGATTCAACGACTGAATGTCTTGTCGAATGCGCTCAGCCGACATTGGCACGGACAGCATTGAACCGGTTGCCATCTCTTGCATGAGTTGACTACGACTAGTCACTAACTTAAGGGCATCCTCTAGCGACAACACATTAGCGATGCAGGCAGCAACGTATTCTCCTAAGCTGTGACCGATCATCGCTTTGGGTTGAACTCCCCAATGGATCCACAGTTTTGCTAAGGCGTATTCAATTGTGAAGAGGCAAGGCTGAGTGATGTACGTTTCTTGCAGCTGTAAATTGGCTTGAGCAACATCGTCTGTCTTCGGAAACAAAATTGTTCGAATATCTTTTTTTAATAGCGGTTGCAAAATCATTGCACAGGCATCAACCGTCTCTTGAAATGTTTGTTCGTCTTGATAAAGCTCTTTGGCCATTCCGGCATACTGGCTACCTTGCCCCGGAAACATGAATACCGTATTGGTAAAATTCTTGTCCTCTGAAAGATGGTACTTCTCGGCCTGTAAGATTTCTACAGCTTCTTTTGCAGATTGACTGGTAAAAGCGAGGCGTTGTGCAAACGCTTTTCTACCACGGGCAAGAGTACTGGCAACATCTGCGATGTTGATGTCTGGATTGTTGGCAAGGTGGCTAGCAAGATTTTTGGCGTAATCCGCTAAACCATGTTTGGTCTTGGCAGACAAAATGATGAGTTGTCGGTTTCGGCTTGCTGAAGAGGGCTCTGGAAGCGGAGCTTCTTCTAGGATGGCATGAGCGTTCGTGCCACCCACACCAAAAGAACTGATCCCTGCGCGGCGTGGTTGGGCCGAACGTGTCCAGGCTTGGGGCTTGTGCACGACATAAAAAGGGGTTTTCTCAATTTGTAGCTTTGGATTAGGTGCCTTCCAATTTAGACTAGGTGGCAGGAGTTCGTGTTCTAACGCCAAGGTCGTCTTGATCAGACCTGCCAAACCAGCGGCTTTGTCTACGTGACCAATATTAGACTTGACTGAACCGACCCCACAAAATCCCGTGCGGGCAGTGCTAGTTCTGTATGCTTGTGTCAATGCAGCAAGCTCGATCGGGTCACCTAGAGGTGTAGAGGTGCCGTGAGCCTCTACGTAGCTGATTGAGTCGGCCTCGACTTCGGCGACAGCTAAGGCTTCAAGAATCGCTTCAGCCTGGCCGTTCACGCTCGGTGCTGCATAGCCAACCTTATCTGAGCCGTCATTGTTAATCGCACTTCCGCGGATCAGAGCGTGAATTTTATCTCCGTCGTTAAGTGCATCTTCTAGTCGTTTGACAATGATGACGGCAGCACCGTTACCATCGATCAGGCCGCTTTGTGTCGAATCAAAAGGACGGCAGTGCCTGTCGGGCGAATAGGCAGAACCCGCTTCATGGAGGTGACCGACTTTTTGTGGCAGATGGATGGTGATACCTCCAACCAGAGCCATATCCGATTGATAGGTCAACAGATGCTGACAAGCTAGGTGCGTACTCACTAAAGAAGATGAGCAGGCTGTCCCAATATCAATGGCTGGCCCTTTGATATTCATACTGTAAGCAATACGCGTGGGGACAAAGTCTTTATCGTTATAGATTGATAATTCAAATCCACCGACTTGTTCAAGCAAGTCGGGATTCGACATTAAGTTGACTGGCAGGTAGGTGTTCATGCCAGCGCTGGTAAAGACTGCGATTCGTCCGGGGTATTGCTCTGGCACGTAGCCCGCGTCCTCCATCGCTGCCCAAGCGCACTCCATCAACACACGATGCTGTGGATCCATCAGTTCAGCTTCGCGCGGAGCGATACCAAAAAAATTGGCATCAAATAACTCTACACCTTCAAGAATCCCTTTTGCTGCAACGTAGTTTGGCAGATCAATCATCTCGGAGCTGACGCCAGCTTCCAACATTTCATCTTTGCTAAAAAGAGAAATGCATTCTTTTCCCGTCTTTAGATTCTCCCAAAACTGGCGTACGTCTGCAGCGCCAGGCATACGAACGGCAATACCGACAATGGCGATGCATTCAAGATTTTTACTAGATTCAGACTGATTCATATGCTCTTAGACATTGACCGGTTTGTTGGATGGCGTCTTGCTTAAACTGGCTTTTCTACGATCGGCTTTTTTAAGAGTTGCCATTTTTTGCTTGGCAATTCTATCGGTGATCTGTTCGGACATGAGTGTGTCACTTGCTGACTCTTTAGAAGCAAAGTCAGCTAACGCTTGAATGGTGGGATATTTGAATAGATCAATCACTTGGCAATCGGCAGGCAATAGTGAGTCGAGCTTTTTAAAGGTCTGAAGAATGAGCAGAGAATTACCACCAAGATCAAAAAAATTATCCGTTGGGTTGACGTGAGTACAACCTAGCACTTCACACCAAACCTTCGCAATCGCGATTTCTAGCTCTCCTTGTGGTGTTTGGCTGGTGGCACTATCTGTTTGCTCTTGACCGGGTGCTGGCAAAGCCTTGACATCAACTTTACCGTGACTAGAGAGAGGCATCTCGGTCACGGGTACAAACGCCGTTGGAACCATGTACTCTGGTAACTGGACTTTCAAGGCATCGCGTAATTGTTGTGCCGTTAGACTTGTGCCACGGTGACAGCTGTAATAAGCGACTAAACGAATCACCCCAGGGCGATCCTCACGCAGCATCACGGCTGCTTCTTTGACTCCAGCAACTTGTGCCAAAGCAGCTTCAATTTCACCTAATTCGATGCGATAACCGTTTAGTTTAATTTGATGATCTTTGCGCCCTAAGAAAACCAAGTCACCGTTCGCAAGATAGCGAGCACGGTCACCAGTCTTGTACAGGCGTGCGCCTGGGTTGTCTTCTTCTTGGCAGAACGGATCTGGGATGAACGATGCCGCAGTGTGGGCAGGGCGGGCCAAATAGCCTCGCGCCAGACCCAAACCGCCAATGTATAGGTCTCCTGCAATACCGGGCGGTAGAAGTTGTAAATTGGCATCAAGCACATACATCCGCATTCCCTCGATGGGCTTGCCAATCGGCACCAGGCCATTCACCGAGTCTTTCGTCTCAAACACGCAGCAGCCAACCACCGTCTCGGTCGGACCGTACTCGTTCACGATACTGACCTGGCCACTACTTAACCAAGGGTTCACTGAAGACGCTTGCAGTGCCTCCCCACCCAACACCAATGCATGTGTCAGTGCGGTATTGCTGAGTTTGTCGGTCTCTTGTAACGAATTGAGAATTTCAAGATGAGCGGGTGTAATTTTGATAAAACTAAACTGATAGGGTGAGCGATTCAAGCTATTTAAGGCTTGTAGCTCATCACCATTAGGCATGAGAACAATTTTGTTGCCCGCCATAAACGGCACAAAAATACTTGTGATGGTTGCATCAAAACTAAAGGAACCTAGAACGGGCGAACCATCGGCTTGTTCTGCGTGATAGGCGTCTTTCGCCCAACTTAAATAATTAATGAACCCCTCGTGCGTGATCATTGCCCCTTTCGGTTGACCGGTAGAGCCTGAGGTGTAGATCACATAAGCGAGGTTGTGCGCATTGATGGTGACCGCAGGATTCGTGCGCGCCTTCAATTGAATTGCATCGAGCTCTTTGTCAATGCAACAAGATTTTTCGGCAGGAAATGAGAGCGACTCAAATACAGCTTGCTCGGTAATAAGTAACTCAATCTTGGCATCTTCAAGAATATACGTCAGACGATTTTTCGGATAGCTTGGATCCAGTGGAACATAGGCGCCACCTGCCTTCAGGCAAGCAAGCATCGCGACAATCATTTGCCACGAGCGCGTCAAGCAAATGCCAGTACGTTGATCGCTTTGTAGTCCGAGGCTCAGTAAGTGGTGCGCCAATTGGTTGGCCTGTGCGTTTAATTCAGCATAGGTCAACGTCACCTCGTTACCACTGACAAGCGACACAAGCGCAACCGTATCTGGGTGCTTGGCTACGGTTTGATTCCACACCTCAATAAAAGACGATAACTTTGGTTTGCGCTCTGCGGCATTCCATTGCGTTAATTGGATCTTAGAATCATGCTGATTGACTAGGGCGATATTAGCGTTGCTAATGTGCGGATCTTTGACAACCGTCTCTAAAATTGAAAGGTAAGACTTTAATAGGCTTTCAATCGTTGATGCTTCAAAGAGATTGGTGTTGTAGTCACACTCTAGAACAACGTGATCACGCTTTAGGTTCGCGGTGAATGTTAAATCCATTCGGGTGAAGGCTATCGGTTGCTGTTGCATATCGACTGTCAGGCCATCAATCACTTGTGCTTCATTTAGACGTTCGAGATTAAAAATCACATTAATCAGAGGCGAACGACTGATATCGCGTGGCAAGTTCAACTGATTCAGTAGGCGCGCAAACGGGTAGTCTTGGTGCTCGTATGCTTGCAACAGTTGCTGCTTGATTGTTTGCAGATGAGCAGCAAAGGTATTGCTGAGCGTTAACACACTGACGATCGGAAGCAAATGCACGCAATAGCCAACTAATGAGTCAGAACCACTCATGCTACGACCTGTGTAGGGCGCACCAATCGCAATCCGTTTTTGCTCACTTAAGCGATGCATCAACACTGAAAATGCTGCGAATAACACCATATACAGCGTACTGGCATTTTTACCAGCAAGCTCTCGCACGGCTTTGAGTAATGTTGGATCAATGTGTGCCCAGGCTCGAGCACCTTGATACGTTTTAACCTGAGGCCTCGGAAAATCGTAAGGTAAGGTCAAATCAGTAACAGGTGTTGAAAATTGATTTAACCAGTACGCTTCGTGTGCCTTGGTGGCAGCCTCTGTCTCGAGACTTGATTGCCACTGCAAAAAATCTCTGTACTGCAAGGCAGGCTTCGCGGCTGGCGATAAACCCTTTTTGAGGCTCGCATAGTTTTGAATGATCTCGTGCAGCACGACGCCCATTGACGGGCCATCTGAGATGATGTGATGGCTAGAAAGAGCAAGCACATGGTGGTCAGTGGCGAGTTTCAGTAACGATGGCTTAAACAGCGTCGAATTGTTAAGCTGAAACGGCGTATTTGCTTGCAGTAGAAACCACTCATTCAGAGCGCTAGAGGGGTCTGTGCGAGCACTGAGATCGATAGCATCTAAATGCAGTTCTTCTGGTGCCATCACATGCTGCTCGTTACCCTCGGAATCAAGCCAGGTTCGGAGTGATTCGTGGCGATGAATACAGGCTTGAACGGCGGTGTTTAGAAAAGTGGTATCGAGAGGGCCTTTTAGCGAGACTGCGCCTGGGTCGTTATAGGCGAGATTTCCCTCTTGGTTCAGTTGGGCGATCAGCCATAACTGCTTTTGTGCCTCACCGAGAGGAAAGGTACTTCTCGCTTTTAAAAGACGTGCTTGATAGACGTCTTTTAGCTTATTAATGTGAGGCAAGCTAGCCAATACTTTTTGAGCGTTCACACCAAAGTCGATGAAACAAGCTAACTCTGTGACGCCCATTTGCAGCATGACATCAACAATAGGTTCGACAGTAGCCGCAGAGCCGATGAGTGCACTGGTCGCAACGTATTTTTCATATGCCTTGTTGACAATGAAGTCTTTGTCTTCTTTAGATGCTCGATTAATGTCTTGAACAGGACCTAAACCTGAAGCCATTTTTTGAAAAAGATGGATGCTAGAGAGAAGATAGTCACACATTGGTTTGCGTGCTTCTTCAATCGCTTCCTCGGCATTGTCTTCTAGATAGGTGTGAATCAGAACGGTAATGCGCGCCTGACTCAGATCATGGCCGTGAGCGGCATACGCTTGTCGATACAGGCGAATATTTTTTGCTAAATCTTCAAGAGACTGACCCATCAAGTTAGTCAGTATGTTGAGCCCAAGCTCACCTGCCTTTTGGTAAGAGTCAGGATTATTGACAACGGTGAGCCATATCGGCACCTGCTCCTGTTTCGGACGAGGAAACGTGCGCAACACGACGTCGCTATTGTTACCACCTTTACGTGAGATTGAGCCGCCTGACCAGAGATGTTTGACAGTCTTAATCGACTCAAACATCACATTACGATTCTCACTAAAGGAATCAGGGGCAAAAACGAAATCGTTCGGGTGCCATCCTGAAGCAAAACTAATGCCCACACGTCCGTCAGAGAGATTGTCCACAAGCGACCATTCTTCGACAATACGAATAGGGTCATGTAACGGCGCCACGACGCTACCGGCGCAGATTTGAATACGCTTTGTTTCGCGTGCGACAGCAGCGGCTAAGACGGCTGGGTTAGGCGAAAAGCCGCCAAACTCATCGAAGTGCCGCTCGGGGATCCACACGGTACTAAAGCCATGAGCATCTGCGTACTTAGCGCCATCCATCAGTAATTGATATTTTCCGGCAGCATTATTGGCATCGTAGTTGCCAAAATAAAACACACTGAAATCTAAGTGCTTTGCACTGACACCCGATGCAATGTTGAGGTCAGAGAGCGATCCAGAATGGGCTAGTTTCGACTGTTGACGAAACCATGCCCTCTCAGAGGGCGCCTCCTTTTGGGTCGCGTTAGTGTCGAGCGCTTTCACGATCGAAGTGGTTGAGCCAGAGGTAGCGTGTTTGATATAGCCACCGTCGCGCAGTGCAAATACAGTCTCTTTGACCGCTTTGATGACGTCGTCTAAATCTTGATCGGTGTGGGCGGTCGATAAGAAGCAGGCTCGCCACTCCCATATATAGACTCCTTTTTCAAGCAATTGGTAATAGAACATCTCCAAGTTGCCCGAAAATTTGAATTGAAAGGTCGACGCAAAGTGGAGAACTTTGATCGGGACGTTTTCGGCTTCGAAGAATTGATTTAAGGTGCTGGCGAGAGCCGCAGTTCTGCGATTCAGATTCTCTTGTAAGGCAGGACCTTCGGCTTTAAGCTTTCTTAATGTGACCAAGCAGGTCGCCATTGAAAGCGGATGTTGGCAGAAGGTTCCACCAAAATAGGTTCGGGTCTCGCGAGGATATGAGGCATCGCCGTATTCCCAGTAACCGCCATCGATACCGCCCATGAAGCGAGCCGAACCAGCGACAGCACCAATCGGTAATCCACCACCGATAATTTTGCCGTAGGTTGCGAGGTCGGCCTTAATACCCAGCAGTCCTTGAACGCCGGCGGGGTGCGCTCTAAAGCCGCTGACCATTTCATCAAAGATCAAGGCGACGTCTTTCTCTTTTGTCAGCGCTCTTAAGTCTTTTAAAAACTCAAAGGGTTGCAGATCAAGCCGCCGACTTTGCACGGGCTCAACCATCACAGCGGCTAACTCATGTGCGTGCTCACGAATGACGTCAAGAGATTTTTGAGTGCCGTACTCTAAGACAAGAACGTCTTTAGCAATGTTATCAGGCACGCCTGGCGCAAGTGGCTCAGAGACAAACTCTCCGTTAATGATGCTGGTTTTCACTAAAGTGCCGTCCGAGTGGCCGTTGTAGGCACCATCGAAAATCACAATTTTGCTTCTGCCGGTTGCTGATCTGGCTAAGCGCATGGCGATCATCACGGCCTCAGTGCCTGAGTTCGTAAATGCGACGCGATCGTGTCCGGTGAGTTCAGTGAAGAGCTCTGTAATTTCGCCCATATGAATCGAGCGAGGGCCTAATTGAAAACCATGCTCTAACTCTTTTTGAATCACGCCCTCAAGAAACTCGGGTTTGCTACCAAAAAGTAGCACGCCAAAGCCCATCGTGAGATCGACGTAGTTATTGCCGTCAACGTCCCAAATGCGTGAGCCGGTTGAGTCCACCCCAGTAATGGGATACAAAATCTCTTTAGTTGAGAATCTGAAGCCGATACTGGCCCGACTGTCTGCTAGACCTTTTCTGCTCGCTTGTACGAGTGCCTTAGACTTTGGAGTTTTCTTCTGATAACGATCAATCAAATTATTCAGATAGGTACTTTGCTGCGTTGTTAAGTTTCCTACCGTTGGGGTGATAGGGATGTTAAGCGCTTTCAAAGGCGATGAACGGTCTTCTGATTGGGCCGGGGCTGAGGCAGAGGGAGTCGCCGCAGGCTGTGAAGGTACGGCGACATGATTCGTAACGGGCTTTGCGCTGGTAAGTGCTTGAGCTTGTACTGGAGCGCTTGGCTGCACAAACGCAGCGGGTTGTGCGATCGCCTGCACGACTGCTTGGCCACTCGCCGCAGCATGCATCAGAGATAAGTGCTGAGACATCAGCTGCGTTTGAGCCAAAATCAACTGGCTTAGGGCTGAACCGTCTTGTTGGCTGAAGCTGATCGGTGTTGGCATTGAGAGAGCAGCCATGACCGGTACCTGCGCGACTGGGGCCGCCACTGGGTTGCTGGCAACCGCAGCGGGCGCAACAGCTTGTGGTGCAATGGCTGCTGTCGGTGGGGGGCTCACACTCATCGAAGCTGCGGGCGCCGGCGCAAGCGCTGCCGCTGGCGCTGTCTGTGTCGCTTGAAGCGAATTCAGATAATGCGCGATGGCACTCACTGAACTAATTTCTTCAAAGAATTGCCTGATCTCAATTTTGACTCCAAAATTGTCTTCAATCACTCGTGCGCCAGACAGAAGCACGAGCGAGTCGGCTCCCATTTCTACAAAGGGCGAGTGAATATCGATTTCTTGGGCTGATACCCTGAAGAGTTCTGCAAATAATTGCAGCAGGCGATTCAAAATTGAGTCGTAGTGATCGACCACTTGAGCAGGCTGCTGTAAACCAGGTGAGGTTGGGGCATTCATGACTTGTTGTTCCTTGAGATGAATCCAGTAACGTTGACGTTGAAACTGATACGTCGGTAGGTTAGGTACACGCTGGTGAGAACCAAAATTCCAGTGAGTCCAGTCAATCGGAAAACCATGCGAATAGAGTTGGGCGATGGTGTGGGCGACAACCACCTCATCAGACTTGTAGCGTTGCAGGCTCGGTAGCCAAGCCATGACATTGAGTTGAGCTTGCCCAAGGTTTGCCAACACCGCATTTGGACCAATTTCGATGACCAGATCTGGTTTAGCAATCGTCAGGCTCTCGAGCGCCTTCGCAAAGAGTACGGGCTCGCGGTAGTGACGCCGCCAATACGTTGACGAGATATTGGTTCGTGCATCGAGCATCTTTCCAGTTAGGCTCGAGAAAAAAGCTAGCGCGGGCTCGTTGTAGGTCAAGCCCTTAGCAAACGTTTCGAGCTCTTCCAGAATTGGATCCATCAGTGGCGAGTGAAAGGCGTGCGTGACCGTCAGGGGATGGGTCTCGATCTTTAGTTCTTGGAGTTGCGCGCTGATTGTCTGTAACGCTATTTTGTCACCCGACAAAACGATACTATTTTCGCTGTTGATGACTGCAATGCTTACGCTTGCAGTGTGCGCTTGTACCAGAGGTGTAATGTTTTCGAGAGTTGAAAAAACCACCAACATCGAGCCATGATTGTTTAAGGTATCGGTGAGTCGTCCGCGCTCTGCAACAATATGTAAGGCGTCTTTCAGACTCATCACGCCGGCCACGCAAGCGGCTGCGTATTCTCCTAAGCTATGTCCAGCGACAGCACAAGGTGTCACGCCTAAGCCAATCCACATCTTGCTCAACGCATACTGAATACTGAAGAGCGCAGGCTGTGCGTAGTGCGCCTTCGCATTGAGCAACCGGCTTGTGTCTTCGTCTTCAGAGTGCATTAGTTGCAGCAACGACGTATCCAGAATATCATCTAAGATGTTGCAACACTCATCTAGTGCCTTCGCAAAGCTTGGTTGTTGCTGATAGAGCTCTTTGGACATCCCCGCATAAATGGAACCCTGACCGCCAAAGACAAAGGCGACTCTGGGAGCTTTTTTGATTTCTGTTCGAGTCGTGTGGATGTCGAGGCTTGTCTTGTCGACCAAATATTGATTGAGCAGCTCAAGCGCTTGCTCTTTGCTTCGTGCCGTAAAGGCAACGCGGTGTTTGAAATGATCACGATGACGATTACTGCTTAGGCAGAGGGCATTTAGCGAAGCCTCTGTCGTACCTAAAAACTGACCGTAAGCATTGACTGTTTGTGCCAAACCGTCTTTGCTCTTTGCAGATAACGCCAAGATCGACAGACGTCCATCACTGGTTGGCGCAACGGTTGCGGCAGGCGCCGGAGCTTCTTCAACGATCAAATGGGCATTACTTCCGCTTGCTCCAAAGGCACTTAAACCTGCTCGTCTTAACGTACCCTGTGACCGCCAAGGTTGTAATTCAGAAACAGGTTGCAGATTGAGTTCGCTCCAAGGGATACGACTACTGGGCGTTTGAATATGAAGCGTAGGAGGTAACTCGCGGTGCTCAAGCGCCTTGAGTAGTTTGATGAGACCCATCACGCCTGCAGCTGACTCTAGGTGACCGATATTTGACTTAATCGAGCCCACCAACAATGGCCGATCTCTTTGCTCGGCTTTACCAATGACGGCCCCGAGCGATTGGGCTTCGATGGGATCACCCAAGGGGGTGCCAGTGCCGTGGGCCTCGACGTAATCGATGTCGTGAGGCTGAAGCCCAGACTTCAGCAGTGTTTGGCGGATCAGTTTTTGTTGGGCTTGGCCATTGGGCACAGTAAAGCCGCTACTGGCACCGTCTTGGTTGACACCCGTTGCGCGTATCACGCCAATGATGTTGTCGTTGTTTGCAATGGCATCTGAAAGCCGTTTTAAAACGACGATGCCACAGCCTTCGCCTCGAACATAACCATTTGCATCCTCACTAAAGGTCTTGCACTTGCCGTCTGCGGACATCATCCCAGCAGCTGACAAAGTGACGTTTAGTAAGGGTGAGAGTGTGAGGTTAACGCCACCAGTCAAGGCAAGATCACAGTCCTTGGCCCTGAGTGACGTGCAGGCCAGATGAATTGCTGTGAGCGAAGAGGAACATGCTGTATCCACCGCCATGCAAGGGCCTTGCAACCCTAAAACGTAAGAGATTCTTCCGGCACACGCATTGAGTGGTGTACCAGTGTTGAAGTAAGGATTTCCATCTCCTTCTCCCTCCGAGCAAGCTTGCAACAGGCCATAGTCGCTCGAGGTGACTCCCACAAATACTCCGGAGGCACTCGCAACGAGCGAAGAGGGTGGAATCCCCGCGTGCTCAAGCGCCTCCCAGGCAACTTCAAGTAGCAGCCGTTGCTGAGGATCCATCCCTTCAGCCTCTCTGGCTGAAATTCCAAAAAAACTGGCATCAAATTTGTCTGCGTCTTCGACAAATCCTCCGCGAAGCGTGTAGGCCTTGCCGGGTGTGCCTGGTCGCGGATCATAATAATCCTGAGCGTTCCAACGCGTTTTAGGAATGTCAGTGATGGCATCGCGTCCTGCGCGAACCAAATGCCAAAGCTCTTCTGGATTTTTCACGCTTGGCGCACGGCACGCCATACCAACCACTGCAATGGGCTCGGCAGATAGCGCCTTGGTTTGCTCAAGCTCTTTGCGCAGTAATTGAATGAGCGAATACGCCTTTTGCAACGGGCTTGCTACGGCTGAAGGCGAGTCACTCATCTTGCATCCTTTTTAGCAGTCAGAGATGAAAGTTCGCCCTCAATCAACGCTGCAATTTCACTGTCTGATAGCTCGTTCTCAATCGAAGGTGTTTGTGTGTGTGTCATGGCTGGCTGAGGTGTCTGTGCCACTTGATCTTTTGCTAATGTCTCTTCAGAAAAGAGCAAGGACAGCAGATATTTGGTAAGCCGCTCGACACTAGGAAAATCAAAAATGGTTGAGGCGACTAGTTTGCAGCCTAGTTGTTGTTCTAGACGAGTTCGTAGCGAAACCGCCATTAAAGAGTCCATACCAAAATCAAAGAATCCTCTATTCAGATCAAGACTTGAAAGGTCAGAGATTTCAAGCAAGGCACAGACTTGTTGGCTGATATATTCACTCAAAGCGTCGGTACGATTCCAAGCAGGCATCTCATGAAGCTGATTGAGTAGTAATGGCCCCTCAGCGCTTTCGGTAGGCGCGGTATCAGCAACCAACAAATCAAACACGGGCTGCTTGTGATGCGCAGAGTACGTATTTTTGAGTTGAGGCCAGTTCGCTTTGACAATCGCAATTTGACTGTGATGTAACAGCAAAGCTTGTTCAAGGTGCTGTAGCGCTTCGCTTGGAGCTAGGGTTAAAAACCCGCTATTTAAAACCTTATCTGAACCGGCAGTGCTTTGGACCAGACCGCCGCTTTCCCAAGGACCCCAGTTGATGCTAATGGCAGGCAGGTTGAGCGTTCGACGATGTGTGGCGAGCCCATCTAAAAATGAATTGGCAGCAGAGTAGTGCGCGAGTTGAGCCGAGCCAAGTACGCTTGAAATTGAAGAATAAAGTACAAAAAAATCGAGGTCGAGCGCCTTAGTGTGCTCGTGCAAATTCCAGGCCCCTTGAACTTTGGATTCGAACATGCTGTGCAGTGCTTCAATCGTGAGATCTTTACACCAAATTGGGCTCGCCAGACCTGCAGCATGCACGACGCCTTTAATTTGACGTTTGTTTTTAATCAGAAAGTCAAAGACTTGTCTCACTTGTAGGGCTTGTGAGACATCGCAAGGCATAAACAATACTTTTGTACCGAGAGCCTCGATTTCTTGGATCGCTTGCTGTGCGCTTTCGTTCGGAATGTTGCGACTCAGCAAGATCACTTCACTGGCATTCTTCGATGCCAGAAAGCGAGCGGTTTGGAGGCCGAGTGAGCCCGTGCCACCCGTGATCAGGTAAGTTGCGTCTTCGGCGATTTTCAGATTTTTGAAAGGTACGCCGTCGACCGGCTCTAAGCGAGCCACATATTTTTTCTGTTGAATCAGTTGAATGTGACTTTCGTCTGTGTCAGCAACGAGCTCATCAAAAACATGCGCTGCGCTGGCCTGGTCGTACTCTAAAACACCACCCTGAATAGTTGGGTTTTCTAAAAATAACGAACGCGCAAAACCGGTGAGCATGCTAGAAAACGGTGTCGAAAAATCCTTACGCGTCAACGAATCTGATCTTTTCACCAAAAACCAAAGCGGTATTGCAAGTGATAACTGAGTTAACGCGTGGCTGACGTATGCCGCGTTTAGTAACATCTGTTCTCCAAACGTTGGATGAAAACTGGTTTCATTCCAATCCGTTGGCCACATAAAAGCAATGCTCTTCAGAGACTTTGTTTGTTGAACGTCTTGTATCACTCTGCGATAGTCATTTGACGAGAGTCCGTCAAGTACCCACAGTGTCTCTGATTTTTTTTCGTAACTATGAGCAGGGACGACATAAATATTTGTGGTGTCTGCGCCATTCAAGGCACCCGCAGGGACAGCTTCGATATTCGAGACAAAAATAAGTCTATGCCCAACGGACTGTGCACGTGTCACCGTCGCGCCCGAAGCGGCTTGTTGCTGCCAAACTGGTCGATACAGCGGTTGAGTTGTTTGATGTTTGCTTTGTTGATACTCGTCTATTAAGACTTGGCAAATTCTGCTCACGACCGAGTCATCTTTCTCTTCAAAATGACTGCGTTGCGAGAGATGGTCTCGCAGGTCGGCGACATTGCCGTTTTTAATCAGTTCAAGCATCTTGAATGATTGAACGCTCTCATTCGCGGCGGTGGTCTGGCTAGCGTTAAACCAATGACGTTGGCGCTGAAAGGCATAAGTCGGCAAATCCACAAAAGGTGCCTTCATCACGCCATACACTTTCAGCCACTCGATCGCGACTCCCGCAAGGTAAAGTTGCGATAAGTTTTCGGTGATCGATTGCACTGCGCCTTTGTTTTTTCTTAAGCTAGGCATCAAATGCATGCGCTGGGCGTGTTCACTTTGCCCGACCATCCCCAGCAAAACGGGCTGAGGTCCAATTTCCATCACAATATCAAGTTGGTCGTTCAGTAAGCTATCGGTGATTTTGGTAAATTGGACCGGCTGACGGATGTGATCTCGCCAATAGCGCGCGGTTTGTATGTCTTCTCGAGCTAGTGCGCCACTGATGTTTGAAAGCAAGGGGATCTGGGCGGGCTGAAACGTGATTGTTTCGGCAAAAGAAAAGAACTCACTGAGCATTGGCTCCATGAGTGCTGAATGAAAAGCGTGCGACACGGTCAGCTCGCGGTACTTGATCCCTGACTGATTAAGCGTCGACTGAAAGTCTGTGATTGCACTGAGATCGCCTGACACCACGGTCTCTTTGGCCGTATTGAGCCCAGCGATTTCCAGTGTCCCTGAAGTATCGAGTGTTGTTAACAGCGCTCGAACGTCATCACCAGAAGCAAAAACGGCCATCATTCCACCGGTAACTTTCAGTTGCTGCATCAGGCGAGCACGGGTTGCGATGAGCTTTAGACCGTCTTCAAGCGAAAAGACACCCGCGATGCACGCGGCAACGTATTCACCGACACTATGCCCCGCCACAACGTCGGGTTTGATTCCCCACGACAACCAAAGTTGAGCCAGTGCATATTCAAGCGCAAAAAGTGCTGGTTGTGTATTGACAGTTTGATTCAGCGCACCGGTCTGATCCTCAAAGATCAGCGTGAGTAAAGGCTGTTCAAGAAGCGGGTCTAAGTAGGTTGCGCAACGTTGCAAAGCCTCTCTGAAAACAACTTCAGTGTCAAAAAGTTCTTTACCCATTCCTGGATATTGTGATCCTTGCCCTGTAAACAACCAGACGATCTTTGGTGCCTGGCCATTCAAATTCAGTTTTTTACTTAGAGCCGAGTGTTGTTGCGGCTGACTTGAAAAATGGTTCAATTTTTCAAGACACTCAGTCTTTGAACCGGCAACAATCGAGAGCCTGTGTTCAAAATGGGTACGGTGCAAGCTCGCCGCCAGGCAAAAGGCTGTGAGGTCTTCGTCCGATATTTGTTTGATTTGTTGCGTAAACCGTCTGACTTGTGCATCGAGCGCTTGAGGTGAACGTGCGCTGATATTCAGGATGTGTAGAGGTCGATGGCCTAAGCTCTCTGAGTCGAGTGTTGCTTGAGCGCTTGAAGGGGCCTCTTCTAAGATGACGTGGCTGTTTGTTCCACTGAATCCAAATGAACTTACACCGGCAAAGCGAGCTTTGTCTTCGCAGAGCCATTCTTGGCGCTGATGGGTGATTTGAAAGGGCAGGCTATCCCACGGAATGTGAGGATTTTGTTCGGCACAATTTAGATGTGCGGGTAAAACTTTATGCTGCAAGGCCAAGACCACTTTAAGCAGTCCGCTGATGCCTGCTGCGCCCTCCATGTGACCGACATTTGTTTTGACTGAGCCAATTTTTAAAGGATCTTTGGGAGTGCGTACATTCGAAAAAATCTCGGCCAAAGCGCCAATCTCAATCGGATCCCCCAAGCTGGTGCCGGTACCGTGCGCTTCAATGTAGTCGATCTGATTGGCACTGACGTTGGCATTTTTGAGTGCTTGCCTGATGACGCGTTGCTGAGAAGGACCATTAGGGGCGGTCAGTCCGCTGCTCGAACCATCTTGATTGACGGCGCTGCCCCGAATCAAGGCCAGCACACGATCGCGCTTGACGTCGACATCAGATAGCCGTTTCAACACAACAAGGCCGCAACCCTCTCCGCGGCCAAAGCCGTTAGCGTCAGACGAGAAGGCTTTGCATTTGCCGTCTGGTGACAGCATGCGATTGCGAGAAAAATCTATGCTAGTTTCAGGCGTGAGCGTTAAATTGACTCCGCCCGTGATGGCGAGATCGCATTCCAGGTTACGTAAACTTTGACAGGCCAAATGAACGGAAACTAGAGACGATGAGCAAGCTGTGTCAATGGCAACGCAGGGGCCCTCGAGCCCAAGCGTGTATGACAGACGACCAGACGCCACACTGTGGGCCATGCCAGTCGTCATGTAGGCATCGATGTCTGTCTTATCTCGTGACATCGATAGCAGGCTGAAATCTTGATTGCAAATGCCAATGAATACGCCCGTTCGACTTCCTGCAAGCGATTCAGGAATGATATTGGCGTGCTCGAGGGCTTCCCAGCACACCTCAAGCAAGAGATGTTGCTGGGGATCCATATTTTTCGCTTCTCGCGGAGAGATTCCGAAAAATTCTGGATCTGACTCTTGTACCTGAGAAAAGAAAGACCCTTTCGTGGTGATGATCTTGCCAGCCTCGTCATAATTTGGGCTGTAATAGGCTTCACTGTTCCAGCGAGTTTCAGGGATCGTTGCGATCGTGTCCTTGCCGGACATTAGCAACTCCCAAAAGTCTTCAGGAGAATCAATGTCGCCCGGAAATCGGCAGCCTAGACCAATGATTGCGATCGGTTCAGATTGTTGCTTTTCTAGCGCGTCGATTTTTTTTCGCGCGGCCTGCAAGGCGAGTAGCGCTTGCTTGACGGAGGTAAGCTGACTTTCAGAGGCGGACTGTTCCATTGCAAATAAACCGAAAAAGAGTCCACGTATTCGCTAGGTTGCGCACTTAAGTTGAATAGCCAAAACAGGTTTCTTCATACGGACAGACCTTAACATAGGCGTCAGTCCACATACTCACAATTTCGCACAGAATGGATCTGAGGCAAGAGCGCTTAGGCGGAGTTCAGAGCCCTGAAGTTTTCACCGTTTTGGCCACGGTCAGACTCCCTTTTAACTAAACATAACTTTACTTTTCAATCCCCAAAGCCCATGTCTTTGAGAGTCTTTCTGAGCTCTTCTGCTGCCTCTTGTTCGCTCAATTGCTCAATCGCCAGAGTGTCAGCATCCCTTGAGTCCTTCATTTTGGCTTCGACAAGGGGAAATTTCTCATTGATTTTTGAAACGAGATACTTTGCAAGGCTCGTTGTGTTGGGATAATCAAAGGCTAGGGTTGGGGGAAGTGGGACCATCAGTTCGCGGTTTAAGCGATTTTTGAGCTCAACCGCAGTCAGCGAATCCATCCCCATATCCAAGAATCCTTGCTTACGGTCAATGCTCCTTGACTTGGGTAAGCTCAGCACGGCGACGATATTCTGCTCAACGAGTTGCAGAATGAGGGCCGCTCTTTCCTCAGTATTGGCTGTTGCGACATCGTTAAGCAAGGAACTGGTGCTTGTCGGGCGAGCTTGACTGGCAGCGTCATCTTGAAACGCAGCTAAAAAAGCCTGGGATTTTTTATTGAGTTGATAGGTACGCCAGTCAATATCGAATACGCCGAGCTGAGCCCCGTGGTGATGCATGGCGTGACTCAAGGCGGCCAACGCAAGGCGAGGCGGCATCGCTCGAATACCTTGCTTGGCCAAATTAAGAGGTGAACTCATTCTTGCGGCTAGACCGATTTCAGCCCAGGCACCCCAATTGATGGCAAGCGCCGCGCGGCCTGTTGCGCGTCGATACTGCGCGAAAGAATCCAAGAAGGCGTTAGCCGCTGCGTAGTTCGTTTGGCCCGGAGCACCTAGCAGCGCCGTTGCCGACGAGAACAGCACGAAGAAATCCAGCGGAAGGTCGAGTGTTTGTTGGTGCACGAGCCACGCACTGTCAATTTTCGAACGCAAGACTTTGTCAAAGCGTTCGACGCTTTGCTGCGAGAGTACGCCGTCATCCAGTACGCTGGCGCAATGGAAGATGCCCCTGAGTCGTTGGCCAGAGTCCTTCAGTTGACGTACGAAGCGAGCTACGTCGTTTGGTGCTGTGATGTCAGCTTGCAGCACTGTAATCGTCGTACCAGCCTCACGCAGCGTATCAAGTTGGGCTTGTTTGTCTGGGGTTGGTGTGCTTCGCGCGACCAAGCAAATATGTTGCGCGCGTTGCTCAACCAGCCAATTCGCCAGACTCAAGCCCAAATCACCTAAACCACCAAGAATCAGATATTGATCGTTCGGGTCGTTTGAGATGACTGCTTGTTGTTGCATATCGATGATGACTTTGCCAGTGTGTTTGGCTTGTTGCATCGTGCGAAAAGCAGTTTCGATGGCCTCAGCCGCGAAGGTCTGATAGGGTAGTGGTTTGAGCTCG
>Ga0222712_10000257_pt1 | contig 74965 bp, 68 predicted proteins | sample C33_657DmetaG_FD_165043 | JGI IMG/M metagenome (GOLD analysis project Ga0222712, IMG submission 165043) | Estuarine water microbial communities from San Francisco Bay, California, United States - C33_657D | ecosystem: Environmental > Aquatic > Marine > Unclassified | place: USA: California... | reverse complement strand
CTCTAAATTCATTATTCACAACCGCAGATGCAATAATAGTTCTATAGAAAGGTCTATAACCTGCATATGTGTGTTTGTTATCGGAAATAACCCTTCCGTCATTATTAACTGTGTAGTATCTAACTCTGTCCTCAGTTTCGTAATATCCAATGTAGTCACCAAAATTAATGTCTACACCCAATTCATCTAACTGTTTTTGATATACCGATACTTTTAAGTTACCAGGTTCAAATTGTTCAATCTTAGAATTACCCAAGTTTTTATTCTCAGGTGCCATGATTTGAACATGTCCCTTGAATTCAATTGGGGGTAAAAATTTGATTCCATCCGTAACAGTTTCCCCGTAAACATCATCAGTTTTTGTTTTCATTCTATCAACACGATATAATACCAAGGTAAAGTTCATATCACCGTACAACCACTCTTCACCCATGGAAATATCAAGGTCGTAATCTTCGGCACCGAAGAACTTACCTATTCTTGTAATTGGAACTTTATTTTCTGACATATTGATAAATATCCACTTAATACTTATTTTTAATTAAAACGTAAATCTTTGATTACAGGAAGTACAATAAATGTGATAGAACAAAACGCCTTGTTAATACTTGATACTTATTCAGGTGGGAATAATTATATCCTAAAGTTAAAATATCAAAAAGAAACCAATAAGAAATTTTACCCTACAAGAGCACAATCAGAATATATTATAAATTTTCACGACAAGAATCCTAAGGTCGCTAAAAAATGGGTTGAGTTAGACCCATATTTTGCAAAGAAAATTGCTGATGAAAAATTATACACTGAAATACCTAAAGAAATTTGGGTGGAGAAGTTATTAGCGGAAAAAGAAAAATCATATCATATTTGGGGTAAGGTTTTTGAGAAAGAGGTCATCCATGAATTTTGGTTACCTAAAGGTGCGTTATTAAAAACCCACAAAGTTGAGAAGGTTGAGATTGATTATTCAAAGTACGACCATCGACCACCACTCAATCACCAAAAAGATGCGATTGAGAAATTAGCGGGGTCTAAAAGATTTATTTTAGCCGATGATATGGGTTTGGGTAAAACCACCTCAACAATTATTGCGGCATTAGAGACAGGTGCAAAACGAATAATGATTATTTGTCCCGCGTCTTTAAAGATTAACTGGCAACGTGAAATTGAAAATTACTCCGATAGAAGTGTTTATATTGCTGAGGGTAAAAACTTTTCTCTTGACCACGATTTTGTAATTGTTAATTACGATATCCTCAAAAATTTTTATGAACTTAAAAAGAATGAGGAAACATTAATCTATCAATTCAATCCTGACTTGATTATTATTGATGAGGCACATTATGTCCAAAATGGTCAGGCTCAAAGAACTAAATTAGTTAATCATTTTGTTAAACGAACTGATAAACTATGGTTATTGACGGGGACACCAATGACTTCCCGACCAATGAATTATTACAATTTGTTAAACTTAATTGAAAGTCCTGTTGCTCAAAATTGGATGGCTTACGCGATTCGTTATTGTCAAGGATATCAATTTAAAGCGGGTAATAGAAAGATATGGAATACTTCAGGGGCTTCAAATTTAGAAGAATTAAGAGATAGAACCTCTCGTCAAGTTTTAAGAAGATTAAAAACTGAAGTGTTGGATTTACCTGATAAAATTATTTCACCTGTTTATTTAAGGTTGAAATCAAAATTGTATGAAGGTCTGATGGGGGAATATTATGATTGGTATAATAATAGAACCGAAGAGTCCTCATCATTAACCGTGCAATTTTCTAAACTAATGAAAGTTAGACAAGTCATTGCTGAAGAAAAAATAAATAACACAATTGAGCTAGCTCAGAATATCATTGACCAAGATAAGAAAGTAATTATCTTCACAAATTTTACAGACACATTACAAAAGATACATTCCCACTTTGGGAAACAGTCCGTTTATTTAGACGGGTCTTGTACTAAACCTCAAAGACAATATGCCGTTGACCAATTTCAGGAAAATGACAAAATTAAAGTTTTTGTCGGTAATTTAAAAGCCGCAGGAGTTGGAATTACGTTGACGGCTGCGGAAGCGGTTATTATGAATGACCTATCTTTCGTACCTTCTGACCACGCTCAGGCCGAGGATAGGGCTTATCGATACGGACAAAAATCAAACGTTTCTGTGTACTACCCAATTTTTGAAAATACTATAGAAGGTATTATATACGATATGTTATCAAATAAGAAAAATATTATTGACACTGTAATGGGTGATAACATAGAAGATAAGGGGGATTTTATTGAGGTCTTGATGAACAAGATTAATAATCGGAGTTAGTTTCATATTTATAGATATGAAAAAAATAGAAGAGAAGATTAACTTAATTACAGAACAGTTAGTCGTTGAAGAGAAAAAAGAAAACCAATCTCTCTTTCTAACAGAAATGAAAAAAATAGGTATTGAAAAGTTACCTTACGCCTACTCATCATTAAAACAATTTATTGATGCTGAAACAATGGAGTACCATTATAATAAACACTATAAAGGTTATGTTGAGAAATTAAATTCTGCGTTATCCAAAAAAGATTATGGTGATTTAGAGTTAGAAGAGATTATTAAATCAATTGGTAAATTTAGTAAAATAATAAGGAATAACGCTGGGGGAGCGTTCAACCACGCATTGTTTTGGAAAATGTTATCCCCAAAAACACAAACCCCATCGGGTGAGATTTTAGAATTAATTAAAAAGAATTTTGGGACCTTCCAAAAGTTTAAAGTTAAATTCGAGGAGGTTGCCAAAGAACGTTTTGGTTCGGGATGGGTTTGGTTAGTTCTAACTAAACAAAACACTTTAAAAATTATATCAACACCAAATCAAGATAATCCATTAATGAATGTTGTTGAAAATGGTGGATACCCTGTATTAGGGTTAGACCTATGGGAACACGCTTATTATTTAAAGTACCGTAATAAAAAAGATGAATACATTAAAAACTTTTGGAAATGTGTAAATTGGAAATTTGTTAACGAATTGGTTGATTTACGAGTTAAGAAAAAAATGAATGAGACTACTGAGTTACGAAGTGTTCTTTCTGAAGGTAAATCTGAAAAATGTAGTCGAGAAATGAATGAAGCAATTCGTTTTGTATTTAACATCAACAGTAAAGTTAAGTTTACTTTTAGATACGGTATTGAGGCAATACTAAAATCTGTTTTCCCTGATAATTTTTATGAAGCTAACGAGTATGGTGAAGGTCAAATGTCGGGTATTTATGATTTTGAGGGTCCTGGTAGGTCTGTGATTAATAAACTTAACACGAATTATACTTGTTTCTGTATTTTGTTAACCGATATTAATAAAGTTTTGAAACACCAAGGTGAACCTGAAATTAAAATAATCGGATTAAAACCTTTTGAACAAATTAGTGAAACTAAAAAATTTGTTAAGAAATTAAATGACTATAAAGATAGAATTTTTAATCCTCAATCAGGAACTTTTCAAAACCTAATGGCAACATTAGGAGTGACTCATGGAATGGGAGGGGAAACCGAAGATTATGCGGTTAAAGTTTTGAAAAAAGAATTTGGTAATGATAATGTCGAACAAATTGGTGAGTTAGGAAATAAAGAAGATATGTTAGGGGGTGTTGACTGTAAGGTAACAGTTGATGGTATTGAGAATTCATCTCAGATAAAACCATTTAGTCGTATTAAAAAAGATAAAGGAACAATAATTGTTTTAGATACGGGTCAGGTTAAAAAATACCACACTTCTTGGATGATATTCGCAAGAAAAAATAAAGAGGTCTTAGTATTCACTAATAAAAATACAAAGATTGTTGGTGGGTCATATGTTTTCCCTGAGGAAGATTTAATTTATACATTAAATTGATATTTATATAGAAAAACAAAACATGTCAATTATTGCAGAACCAGAAAGAAGTCAACTTTACACAAGATTACGACACCTACTAGGAGCACCTCTTAGAAGTGTTGAACTTGAAGATGAGATGTTAGACTCGTTACTTGAGTTATCTATTGAAGACTACTCCCAATACATACAAGATTGGTTAATTGAATCTCAATGGACCTCTCTTTATAATCTTAATTTGGATACTCAATCATTATCTAAAGCCTTTATAACTAAAAGTTTAACTTATGAAGAACGATACACTTATGCGTACTCCAAAATTGTTGGTTTACAAGCAGGGGGTGATTCAGTATTAAAGAAAGATTATATCCAATTAGTTAGAAATCAACAATCATATGAAATACCTGCGGGTAGAGAAGTTAACGAATTATTATGGTTTTCGCCCGCAACATTAAATAACATTATGTTCGACCCTTGGTCTTTCGGAGCCTTAGGTGCAGGTGGTGGACTTGGTGGTGGAGGAGGACTCGCTCAAGGTGCAGGTATGGCTGGTGGATATTTTATGATGCCCGCTTTTGATATGTTATTGAGAATGCAAGAAATCAATATTCAAAGACGTATTATTGCGGGAGATTTGACTTATAAAATTACCGCATTACCTGACGGTAAAAAAGCGATTCATTTAATGAATACACCAGGTGGTAAATTTGATTTTGGTAATGGAACAATGACAAAAGGTAGAGTTTGGTATCATTATTATGAAGTCGAAGGTGCTGACAGAGACAAGTGTTTAAAAGATAATCCTGACATTATTAAATTACCTTCCGATGTCCCTTTTGAAAAAATTTCGTGGGTTGATTTAAATAACCCATCACAAATATGGATTCGTAGATGGTTCTTTGCGTACGCTAAAGAAACGTTATCAAGAGTTAGAGGTAAATTTAGTGGTAATATTAAAACACCTGATAGTGAATTAACTATGGATTATCAATCATTAGCAACTGAAGCTAAAGACGAAAAAACTAAATTGATTGAGGAACTAATCGGTGCTGAAGGTCGTCTTACAAGATTAAAACCTGAGAAAGTTATGGAACGTGAGGCGTTACTAGCAGAAAATTTGAACAAACAAAAGAAGTTTACGGCAATGCCGAGACAAATATACGTAATATAATGAGAACAGTTAATTTTACACCGAGAAAAAATGTAGTAAGGTATCAAACAAGAATGAACCCAACAGTAGTTGTTGTGGACAACAAAGTAATCCCCCAACCTAAAGAACAAAGACTTAGTGAGGAGATTTTTATTGTGGTTAGAGACCCTGAGAATTCTGAAGTTATTTTAGATTCTACTAAAAATATTTATGTTCTTGTAAAATCTTTAACTAAAACCTTAATCAAACCTGATGTAAATAAAATTGATGATGAATGGGATGAGCTCCACTTAGAGAAGGGAGCTTGTGTCCATTTACAATTTGTTGAGGATACTTGGTTAATCACCTCATCAGATGGGATAAAGTTTGATTAAACAAACTCTTCCCACCCTTCAGATGCTAACTCATATATATAATCAGGGTCAATCCCTCTTTTCTCCCAATATCTAACTTCACCATCAGAAAGAGCTAATACCTCTTCTAATTTATCTTGGTCTTTTTCCTCAAAAGGAACGCCATTAATTAATTCACACTGAACTTTAGTAAAGAAACTTCTGTCCTCAGGTTTTGTTACCAATAACCCATCTCTAATTTCCTCTTTAAAAACTACTAATAAAGGTTCGATACGTTTATTGAAAGTCGTTATTGCTCTTGCAACATTGTATTCACCTTTCATATCAGGATTATTCTCAATCTCTGATGGGTCCAATATATAACAGTTAATCTGAACCATTGATGTCATAGAGTCGTCAGGGTACTTCCCATGGTCTGAAAAATAATATTGTAGTTGTTCCGAACTCCAACCTCTTTTAAGTTTATTAACTTTTTGTACATCACCTTGGGACGCCTTTGTTCCGTTATTTACATAATAGATTACGTCACCCAAACTCACATTTAATTTATTCTTTGCGGCAAGTTCCATATGTGCCATCATACTCATCGCACCACCTGATTTTGTTTTTTGGGTTGAGCGTTTAATGTAATCCTCCATTGATAGTTTTACTTTTGCTCTTTGAGCAATCTTCATAAGTGGGATTTGTAGAGTATAAATCTTATCGATATATTCATAATACCATTCCACAAATTCCTGACCTTTACCCTCAAGTAATTGTTTCACCCCTTTGTCTAAGAAGTCCTCAATATATAATGGAAGTTTTTTAGATTTGATGGTATTACCCGTTAATTTAATTTTACCACTTGCCTCCATAACTGCATAGTTCTTACGAGCCAAATTAATACATGACGGCCAAGTACCATCAGTATCTAACGCCATTTCACCTCTCATGAACAGGTCATTAAATTCCGCAACGTCCGCATCATCACCTGTATATTCTTTACCCTCTTTAACTTTCCAATTCAGACCCTTACCAATGTATCGTCTATTTTTCCAACCCTCAGGTTTAGAGAAGTTGACACCATCGGTATCCATTACAAGAGGGGTGTAACCTTTCTTCATAAAGAACTTAATCATCTGACGAAGATATTGTCGTCCTGTACATGTAATCTGTTCCCCCATATACATATCACCCCATGCAAATACTTGTGGTGCGGATAACGCCCCGAACATGGAGTTAATGAAAATCTTAATCGGTAACTGTTTACGGTCATATGATAACGATTTCTTTTTATCTTTATCGTACCACTCGGCCGCCAAGTTTTTATACATGATACGAGCATTACGGAAGTAAGATAACATTCCTTTCATCGCACCTCGGATATCACATTCAGGGAATACATCATGAACTAACTGAATAGATGGATATAGTGAAGAGTAGTCAAGTTTTAATACATTTCTTGAATAACCTACTTTAAGTAATCTTGATAACCCACCAACAAATTCTGTCTTTTCGTTTTTCTTAGGGATTGCTAATTTGTATTTGTATGACCAAGCTAACATCAACATCTTCCATAAGGTTGCGGTTCCCATTGTAGAAACTCTCTCGTATGTTGTTGGAATCATGGATGCTAGTAGAAACGTTCCTTGGTTGAATTCCTCATCTACCAATAATGTTTCCTCTAAGTCATCGTCAAGATATCTCTCAACGATATCATCACCTGTTGTCTTTATATAAACTCCAGGAAAACGGGTATCTAAATTGTCAAATTCAGGTTTATCGGCTTTTTTGTATTTACCGTTTTCAACATTTAACCAAAACTCATCTTTTTCAGCATACATTGAACCAATTTTATCGTGGTCAATATAAACACGGTCTTTAGCTTCGGCGTTAATATATTGTGTAATATACTTCAAACCCGCAGATTTAATACTTGAATTGATTGCTTGTGCACGTCTAACAGAGTGGATAATATCGATGATATTATAACCCCACATACCAACCTGATTATATCTCTCAACCTCATTGGCTAATTTTAACATATTCTCACTTTGTTTGATATTAATCTTAGGGTTCAGAGTTTTACAAACCTTTTTAATATCTAAATTCAGTGCCCGACATCTTTCAAAAATCCAATACCAGTCGAAGTTGAATGAGTTATATCCACCTATGATACTTGGTTTAAGTTCATTAATGACCTCAAAGAACTCAACTAAACCTCTTCGTTCTTCTTCAGGTGTTGAACACTCAATAACTTTTTTGTAACCTTTATTTGTTTTAATTCCAATCATGAATATACGACCGTCTTTTGGTTCTAACGCGGTCGTCTCTAAGTCGAATCCTAATCTCGTGATATCATTATATTCTTCATATCCTTTGAATAGTCGTTTTTCTTTTTGGATGAGGTATTGTTCTACAGGTGGTAGAATTAGAATTTTGTCCTTGGTGTTTTCACCCCATGGGTCGACACCACCCTCTCTAAAAAATTGTATTAATTCTCGATAACCTTTTAGGGATTTAACCATAAAGTTAAGTCCTTGGTCTAACCGACTATTACCATCAGTTTCTAATTTTTCAATCATGATACCATGTTTAGTCATGGCTTCTTTTTGAGCTCCTTTCGAAGATTGATAGAAATTTAAACCACGTAAATCACCAACCCAAGCAAATGGAGTGAATGTGTCTTTTCTAATTTCTTTACCTTTACCAGGAATTTCTTTTATTTTAAAAATGCAATTGGACACATAGTCAAACTCAATTGCTACGATGAACTCTTCTGGGTCACCACCTTCAAGGAAGGATTTGATTTCTTCTTGACTTATCATTATAAATTATTTTAGTTGGTTTATTAGCTCCCATAAAGAATGGGGTTTACCTTACCGTTATAAGTATAATGAAGTTGTTTAAATAAATCAATTTAACCAATAAAAAGAGTAGTCGTTGTTGTTGTAGAGAATATAGAGGTTGTGGTGGTGGTTGTAGGTAAAGGTGTCGGAGTTGGTGGGGGACATGTTGGACAACTTGGGCACGGAGTTGTAGTTGTTTGAGTTACAAATGGTCCATTAACACAACAAGGGAATTCTGAAGTATAACAAGTTTCGTATTCTAAGTCATCCGCAATGAACGATTCTTGGACATTAATATAAAGTTTTTCACGGATAGGTAAAATTAAAGTTCCGTCATCACTTCTTAACATAAATTGTCCTTCATATCTACCAACTTTACTGGTATCTCTATTCGTAAATTGGTAATATATGTAATACTCAGGTTCGGCGTTTGGTTCATCAAATAATTTCTCGACAAATCCTGCAGGTCTAGATGTTATTTTTGGTATACCCGTCTCAACATCAACCATAGAAAAGAACAAAGCGGATACCTCAATCAAATTCATAAAATTGTTGTATTCACTTCTTCCGTCTTTAACAACCTGTAATTTAATTATAGGTAAGGTTGCGTTTTTTTTGATATAAAACTCCATCTATTATTTTTAATAATAAATAGTTGGAAATCGATAAAATAAACGTATTAACTTTCTTTTCTTAACGAACTCTCGTAAAAATCGAATCTATCATGTTCTGTTGGAGTTAATAATAATATACCTGATTTGATTTTACCTTTGATTGTTTCTTGGTATATGTGACTCATCCATGTCTGTTCAAACGGATGTCCCCATGTCGTTTCTAAAAACATTTTACGATTACCTTCTTTTGAAACTATCTGAGGCCAATTACAATAGTAGACCTCACCTATTGAATACGGTATCCCTTGATGTGATTTAATACTTTCGAATTTTGTTCTTGGGGCATTAGGGTCCAATCCTTGTACAGGTAGTTTTTTATTATTTGGCCATATTTCTTCTCTAACAACTTGTGGTACATTATACCAACTCCATTGAGTTGAATTATCACCATAAAATTCACTGAAGTTTAGCTTTAAAAAATCTAAATTTTCCTTGTCAATTATTGAAAGTGATTTACTATAAAGGTTATCGACATATCGGTTAAACCCGTTTCTACAAACATCACCTTGTTTTGAGTAGAAGAACATATCATCCTCAAAAAAATACATATATTCTAAATCTGTTTTATCAAAGTGTTCGGCAATAAATTGTCTACCACCACAAATTCCTAAGTTATCTTTTTTAATGTGTTCAAAATTATGTTCCTTACAAAGTTCTAAATATTTTTCAGTTGTCGATAAGTCTGTTGAATTATCTAATAGATATTTTTTAGGTTTATCTAAAAAATTTGAATCATATTTTTTCATTGAGAACAATAAAGTCTCAAATTGTTTTGGACTATTAAACCCTATAACATATAATCCTACTTTAGTCATATCTTTAATTCGAATAACCTCATCACCACTTAATTCATTTTTAAGATTTATCTTACCATTTTTAAGTTTTTCAAAAAATAACCAAACTAAACCATTACCCTCAATTTCCGAATAATCAAATAACATAGGGTATTTGTATATCATAATACTAAAGATACTTTCTTCAGTTCCCATATATCCACTTGATAATGTTGTGTTTAATAATTGGTAATATAAATTGTTAGTTTCTGTTATAGTATTTTTAGGTCCACCAAAGAACCCTCCTCTTGCAACTTTATTAACTTTGTCACCCGCAAACTCACATATTTTATTAAACTCAAACCCATGTATTTCAGAAGTTGTTTCATAAGGGAATGTAATAAATGTAAACTTATTAATAAGGTTAGGCAGCTTATCAATAACTTTATCATGTGTAAAATAACCTGAATTAACAGTATTGGTTAATCCAGCATCAATCCAAAACATGTAATCCGAATTGAATTTATCTAAGATTTTTGCATCATGTAATAAAAACATTTTACACATGACGAGTGGGTTATAGAATTCTAATCTTGCTTGTGCCGATTCTTTTAACCAACCCACCCTATTATACCAATCAGAGTTTAGTCTAATTGTTTGGATATTTTCATAAAATTCATTATTTTTGAACCATCCTAAATTTCTGTTAATAAATTGGGTATTAGACGCTTCTCTTCTTTCCCACACAAATTCTTCTAATTCAGAATCCCCAAAAATGATGAGGTTATTTTCTGTCTTTAATAGTTCACTAAATTTAGTTAAATAATGATTTTCATATGACCTTGACCATCCTTCAGTTAGTTCACCTCTACCCAAATCCCATAAACCTGTAACTAAAGTGACCCCTGTATTTTGTTTTATATTTTTAGGTGATGTCAATGAATTTATTTCATCATAAAAATCTTTTGGTAAACCAACAATATCTTGACCTGATATCTCATAAATAAAATTGTTAGAATTAAAGATTTCAATTATTTCTGACTGTTCTTGTTCAGATAAATTAATCCATTCTAACCTTACCACTTTTGGGGTGTATTTTTTTAAGTCAATCTGTTTAAAAATTTTGAAGTCGTGTCCTTCAGCATCAATTTTGACAATATCAAAATCATTTAAGTTATGTTTATTCATCAATGTATCAAATGTGATACATGGGACCTTAACCAACTTACCATACTTCTCAACGGTAGGTTTATCAAATTCACTACCTAAACCATTTTTCGGGGGATAAACGGCACTCATACCATAAAAACAACTGTGAACTAAACCACTATCAATAACTTCTCTATCAATTGTCATCATCTCAATCTCACCATCGTAGTCAGATATTGCACTATTTTCAAATAACCCTCCGTCACCAATATTACTTTTTAATCTGTCAAATAAATAAGGTATTGGTTCAACATATAGAACTTTAAAATTATACATTTGAGTATACCCAATCATTTCATCGAACATCACACCGTCCATTGACCCAATGTTTAATGCGGTTATGGTATTGTTAGTTTTCCCTAAAAAATGTAATGACTTATCAAAAAAATTATCCATGTTAATTATTTGTTATATGTTTTTCATTAATCATATCAAAAAAATGACTAAAGTGTATTTGTTCTTTTATTATATAATCATCCATACCTTCAGTATCTTCATGATACCATGTTTGGAAAATAAATCTTTCGAAATTCTCAGGGGTTTCTTCCTTGATAAATGAAATTATTGCTTCGTGATTTAAAATTACATTTTTACTTAACGACTTCTCACCCATTAAATTAAACTTATCAATTAACCATTTAATCTTACTCACATGACCTCCGATTATTCCCCCAACGGATAATGAATCAAATGTAAAATTACCCTCAAGAACTTCATTTAGTTCGTAAATGTTATGGAATTTTAATTCATTGTCTAAACTAAGTAATTTGTCTCCGACAAAGTTATTTATTCCTCCGAATAATTCCTTAGTAAACAGATTTGTAAATGAATATGTGTTAAAGTCACTTGACATCCCTGTTGCCAAATGAGAATTCGGATTATATTTTTTAGGAAATATTCCATGGTGAGATAACCCAGCATCAATCCAATACAGATAGTCATAACTTTCATCATATTCCTTTTCTAATAAAAAAAGTTTGTTCCAATCAACTTCATGATAAAATTTAAAATTATTAGTTTTTTCTTTAATATCTTTCATTCGACTAGCAAATAGTGAATCAGATAAATTAGAAACTTTTAATGTAATGTTATTTAGATTGAATTCACTTACATACTCTGTTAATAACTCTAATTGAGTATCATTGCAATAACAGACAATCTCAATCCCCATGTTATTTAGAACTCTCATAGAATGTAAATATCTTTCGTGTCTTGATTGCTCGGCATGTCCGTAAAATGGGTGTCCGTCTATTTCGGTGTAAAACGATGTAACTAGTTTTGTATTTTTCATTTGTTAATTATGTAATAATCTTCCAATATTAGTTTATCCATTTGTGTGGTTTTAAATACATGTAACGCGTCTTTATAGGTTGATAATATTGGTTTACCATTAACGTTAAATGATGTGTTTAGAAGAACCCCAATTCCTGAAACCTTTTCAAATTCGGTTATTAAATTATATAACCATTCATTTTCTTCTTTGGTTACTGTTTGAACTCTAGCGGTCCCATCAATATGTGTTATTGAGGTTAATTTTTCCCTCCATTCCTCTCGTACTTCAGGACAAAAACTCATCCATCTACTTTCACCACTAAATTTAAAGTATTTAGAAACATCTTCTAATCTACAAACAGGTGCGAATGGTCGATACCACTCTCTATTTTTAACTTTGGTATTTAGTATGTCTTTCATATCAGGGTGAGATGGGTCACAAATTATACTTCTATTCCCCAAAGCTCTTGGTCCATGCTCCGAGTTTCCTCTAACAACACCAATAATTTTACCTGAAACTAAATCATTAACAACTGTGTCGGTATCTATTGGGGTGGTATTATATTGATTTTCGGAAATCATCATTAATGTATTTTTATCTAAAATTGGAATCCCTGAATACGTTAAATCAATAACCTCTTTAGGTTTCATATGTAATAAAATCATACCTGAAGCCATCCCACAGTCATTTGGATTTGGCGGGACAAATACATCTCTTTCTAATTCATGATATAATTTTGTATTTAGTAAAATATTTAAAGCACAACCCCCCGTTAATAATAAAGGTAATTTAGGAAACATTTCTAAGAATGGAGTTATTATCTCCATAAAAACATTTTCAAAAGCGATTTGTGAAGTCTTAGCAACGTCCCAAGATGTTTGACCTGTTAACCTATCATTACGATTAAATATTAAACCAGTTTCTTCACCTAATTGATTTAATAATTCTAAATAATTTAAACCATCAGGTTTTGCTCTATAATATTTCTCAAAATAAGGTAACCACATTTCGTTAATTGTACCATAAGAACATAATCCCATTATTTTACCTGAATAAACTAAATTACCAATGTTTAATGCAGGCTCCTGTCTTATATCGTTTAAGTAATCACCAAATGACATATATGCAAACCCTAAATCAATATTAAATTTATCAATTAAAATAATTTCATCTCGATTCTTTGCGTGATATATGTTAAAAAACCCATCACTACCACCACCATCAAATGAAACAATTAACCCTTCATTATATTTTGATTGGTAAAACGCACAAGCCGCGTGAGACAGATGGTGTAAAACATTTACATAATTTTTAGCGGGTATCATTTTTTCATAATGAACCTTAGTAGGGCCTTCAATTGTATCTGTATTAGAGTAGTAACAAGTTTCAAATTCACTTATACCATATTCGTTCTTAATATATTTTAAAATTTCATTTATTAAAAAGAATCTTGTATTGGAAGTTAGATATTGTCCATACCCCGCATTTTTAACGTTTAAAAAACGCTCAACTTCAATAACCGTTAATATTTTACCATTGTTCTCAACAACAACGGAAGAGTTATGTGAACCGTAAAAAGATATATTAGCCATTAATAATTGAATTTTTAACAAAGTAGTAATTATCATTGTCCCAATAATATGAATAATCAAGTACCTCTAATTTATTTATAAAGACCTCGATGAATCCTTCACTTAAATAATGTCTTTCAAATTTTATAAATTTGATGTTCAATGATTCAAAATTAATGGTATTTAAAATTCTTTCATCATAACCTTCAGTATCAATTTGTAAAAAATCGATGGTAGGTAAACCATGTTTAAATAATAAATCATTAAACGTAATAGTTGTAATTTCTTCTCTATCAATGTCGATTTCCTCTACCTCTTTCATGTAGATATTTAACGGGGTATTGTTCTCAACAACACACGCACACCCTTCTATATACCAACCGTATTTATCCAATAAATTAGGTTTAACAGAAACCATTTCAATAGACTCAACTTTATCTGAAATTGCCGTGTTCTCACATATAACGTTATAATTAACCAATGAACTAACTTTTTTTGTTAACTCGTTGTAGTACTTTTCTACGGGCTCTACAAAAATTATCGTATTGTTATTTTTATTTGGTTTTTCTTGTATTTTAGTAAAAAAATTATCATGACTTTCCCCATCAAAGGCCCCAATGATAATAAAACTATTTGTTTTTTCGTAAATTAGAGTTTCTAACTCTGGTAAATTAAATGTGTTCATATAATTATAAATTTCCTGTTAATCTTTCACACCAACCTTTTGATGTACTATAAGGCCATATTACCCAATATTTTGGTTTATGTGTTGTTTGGAAATCTCTCCATACTTTACAATACCCATCAGGGTCTGTCATCATTCGATTAATCTCATGTATGTCAGCATCTTTTCTAAAAATGGTTTCGTCATTTTCGTCATGGAACGCTACTACCCAAAACTCATAATCTTTTTCAGGGACTTGGTAAAATCCAACATCGATACAATGTTTAAAGATACTCGCAAAACTATTTTCCCATTCTTCTTCAGTATCAAAAACCTGAGGGTTTGGTGGGTATAATTTATCTAAAGTATATTGTTGAACCGCTCTTCTTGAAAACCTCAACCCTGAATAAATTTCATATTCTTTTAATGTTCTTTCAGTTCCAAAACCGTATTTACCAAATTCTAATGTAACTTCCTCATCATCCATTCCGAATAGTTGTCTATTTTTGGCATGAGACACATCATTTTTCTTAACCCATTCTTTATCATCATCCCATTGCTTGGTCCTACCTTTACGAGTATATTCGTGCCAAATCACTACTTTATGTGGGTGGAATAAATCATACCCATGAGTGTAAGCTCTTGCGGCAATTGAAATTTCTTCACCATGAAAATAAAATTCAGGGTCGTGTTGAACCTCTTCACTGAATTTACCTATTGTAAACGCGAAGTGAGCAGAATAAAATCTTGCGGTTACAGGTTCTTTCATTTCTTTCCACCCTGGTATTGTTTCAGGTAAAAAGAAAACCGCACCTTCAGGAATAAATCTATCAAATACCATTCTCCATGGTTCTTGGATTCTTCCTTGCGGGTCATTATCGGGGTCAAAAGAAGAAACATAACCTGTTAATAATGGTTTCTCAAATCCTTTCTTTTGAAGTTGTTTAATCATTTTTATTAGGGTATCGTCCCAATTCTTTTCAAATCTCATATGAGAGTCAATCTGTAAAGTGTATTCCTCACCTTGATATTGTTGTTGTGTTAAATTTCTTGCCCAACATACTCCTTTTGATTCCGAATATAAAATATCAATAATTCTAAATCTATCATCATCTCTGTATTCATCAAGATTATCAAAACCATCTTCAGGATGATATTGTCTACAAATACTTAAAACCAAATTTTTAGGTTTCTTAGCATTTTCAAACATATTTTTTATTGTCGGTAATAATTGGGGGTCCCTGTAGGATGCGATTTGCACAAATATTCTCATACTTCTTTTTTTATGAAAAAAGTAATTTGTTTTCGTTTAAAATAAATAGATTACTTAAATTAACAAGTTGCCCCCCATATGGTATTTTGGGAAGTAATGTTGAAGTATAGATTAGTAAGACCTGTTGATGTCACGGTATAGGTGTAATCGTTTGCCGTAAAACATCCAATATTATTATATGGTCCTAAGTTACCAACACCCCATGAATTATCCCCACCAACATTTGCTGAAAAATTAAATACTAAAACGTCACCATAATTACATGTAATAGGAGTAAAACCAACATAATTTGTCCCTAAATTTGACCGTAGTATTGAACTTATCACTATAGGTGACCCCCCATTTAATGTGTAACTTAAAGTTCCTGTTTGGCTTGTGGTTGTTCCACTATTAGACGTTCTATAATTAATCGCCACTATCGCATCATTACATAATGTACATGGGGTATTCAGTCCAACTATCGTTGCTCCAGGATTTGCAGTTGTTGGTAATGTTGTTGAGCAAACGTCAATACTATCAGTACTTACAAGTGTTACAGGTGATGTTGTTGGTTCCCCACAACAAGGTGTGAATGTGAAAGTGGCATTAGTTTTACCCGCCGTTAAACGATAAGTAAGACATGTTGCACTTGGAGTTGGTGTTATGGTCGGAGTAACAGTTTTTGTTGGTGTTATGGTCGGAGTAACAGTTTTTGTTGGTGTTATGGTCGGAGTAACAGTTTTTGTTGGTGTTATGGTTGGTGTTAACGAAATTGTAGGAGTTACCGCAGGTGTGTCAGTAGGTTTATTACTAACACTTGGTGTTACTGTTTTTGTTGGTGTTTGAGTTATAGTTGGTGTTGGGGTTATAGTTGGAGTTAATGAAATCGTTGGAGTTAACGAAATTGTAGGAGTTAATGAAATCGTTGGAGTTAACGAAATTGTAGGTGTTGTAGTTTTAGTTGGTGTTTGAGTCGGTGTTAACGATATTGTAGGCGTAATAGTTCTAGTTGGGGTTAAGGATATTGTAGGTGTTAATGAGATAGTTGGTGTTGTAGTTTTAGTTGGTGTTTGAGTCGGTGTATTTGTATTAGTTGGAGTTAATGAAATTGTAGGTGTAACAGTTGGGGTAATTGTTTGGGTTGGAGTTAACGATATTGTAGGGGTTAATGAAATTGTCGGTGTAACAGTTGGGGTAATTGTTTGGGTTGGAGTTAATGATATTGTTGGTGTAACAGTTTTAGTCGGAGTTTGTGTTGGTGTTAATGAAATTGTTGGAGTAATAGTTACTGTAGATGTTTGAGTCGGTGTTAATGAAATCGTTGGTGTCACGGTTTTAGTCGGAGTTTGGGTAGGGGTTAATGTTTGTGTTGGTGTTGCAGAATTTCCTGGTGTTCCCGTATTAGTTGGTGTTAATGAAATTGTAGGTGTAACTGTCGGTGTGATTTATTAGTTGGCGTTATTGTTTGAGTAGGGGTTAATGAAATTGTTGGTGTTAATGAAATCGTTGGCGTTAAGGATATTGTTGGAGTCACTGTTGGAGTTAATGTTTGTGTTGGGGTTGATGTACGTGCAGGCGTGTTAGTTGGTGTCTGAGTGTTAGTTGGCGTTAAGGATATTGTTGGAGTTAATGAAATCGTAGGTGTTACTGTTTGAGTTATAGTCTGAGTTGGAGTTAACGAAATCGTTGGCGTTAAGGATATTGTAGGTGTTAATGAGATAGTTGGTGTTGTAGTTTTAGTTGGTGTTTGAGTCGGTGTATTTGTATTAGTTGGAGTTAATGAAATTGTAGGTGTAACAGTTGGTGTAATTGTCATTGTCGGAGTATTTGTATTTGTCGGTGTCAATGTGATACTTGGTGTAACAGTTTTAGTTGGGGTATTGGTTGGAGTTAATGAAATCGTAGGTGTTAGTGATATTGTTGGACTTAATGAAATTGTAGGGGTAACTGTCGGTGTTATAGTTTGTGTTGGAGTTAATGAAATTGTAGGGGTAACTGTCGGTGTTATAGTTTGTGTTGGAGTTAATGAAATTGTAGGAGTAACTGTCGGTGTTATAGTTTGTGTTGGAGTTAATGAAATTGTAGGAGTTACAGAAACACCAGGAGTACCTGTATTAGTAGGTGTTAAAGTATTTGTTGGGGTAATTGTTTGAGTTGGGGTTGATGTACGAGCAGGTGTTATTGTTGGAGTATTTGTATTAGTTGGAGTTAATGAAATAGTTGGGGTTACAGTTGGTGTAATTGTTCTTGTCGGAGTTAATGAAATAGTTGGAGTTAGTGAAATTGTAGGGGTAACTGTTGGCGTTATAGTTTGTGTCGGGGTTAATGAAATTGTAGGGGTTGTAGTTTTAGTCGGAGTTTGTGTTGGTGTTAACGAAATTGTAGGGGTCGTAGTTTTAGTTGGGGTTTGTGTTGGCGTTAACGAAATCGTTGGTGTTAACGAAATTGTCGGAGTAACGGTTGGAGTAATAGTTTGAGTAGGCGTTGAGGTATTTCTAGGTGATAATGATATTGTAGGTGTTATTGATGGTGTTACAGTTTGAGTTGGTGTAATAGTCTGAGTTGGTGTAATAGTATTTGTAGGTGTAATAGTCTGAGTAGGCGTAATCGTATTTGTAGGAGTTATTGTTGGGGTAATAGTATTAGTTGGTGTTAATGAAATTGTTGGTGTTACAGTTTTAGTTGGTGTTAATGAAATAGTCGCAGTTATTGTTGGTGTTACAGTTTTAGTTGGTGTTAATGAAATAGTAGGGGTTATGGTTTGAGTTGGGGTTTGTGTCACTGTTTGAGTAGGTGTCAATGAAATACTTGGAGTTACTGTAGGTGTGATAGTATTTGTAGGTGTGATAGTATTTGTTGGGGTAATTGTATGGGTTGGTGTGATAGTATTAGTTGGTGTAATCGTATTTGTAGGTGTGATAGTATTAGTTGGAGTAATTGTATTAGTTGGAGTAACGGTTAATGTATTTGTTGGGGTTATTGTAGGAGTTAACGTTGGGGTAATTGTATTTGTAGGAGTTATTGTTGGTGAAATAGTTTGAGTAAGTGTCGGTGTAGGACTTTCTGTCATTGTTGGGGTATTTGTCGGTGTAAATGTAGGGGTTGTGGTATTAGTTGGGGTCATTGTTGGTGTAGGAGTTGAGCATGGGTATGATATTTGACAATCCATACAATCAATAAAGGTTGTTGCGTCAACATAAGTATAAACATTATCATAGAATGTTGTTGTTAATAAATTCACACAACCATTAAATCCTGAACTCTCAACGTAATAAACTCCTGATAAAGGATAAAAACTAAATGGTATTGTTGTAATAGCCATTATATTTGTTGGGTCACAACAGTCTTCAAAAATACCAGTAATTGGTGGTAAACTATTTGTTGGGGTGATACTTGGTGTTGGTGTTTGTGTTGGTGGAGGACAAGAACCTCCAACACAAAATGAAGAGATTGTTATATTAACATATTCACTATTTGTACTTGGTAATTTACCACAAACATAAAGTGAAGTTTCACCATAAATAGAACCGTAAATCACAGTTCCATCACAATTTGTATATGTATAATCTTGTGGGTCCGATAAAGTGTTTTCAAATGTAATACAATTGCATTCAACAATCATTGTCGGCGTAACCGTAGGTGTTAACGTTGGTGTAACTGACGGTATTGGACAATCACATATCTGAACGCAAGGACAACCTAAAGAATCAATTAATTGAACCGCAACTTGAGTAACCCCCTCAAGTTCAGATGGAATTGTTGCGTAATATGTTGGTGGAATTGAGACAGAATAAGCAACGGGGTAACAATATGTCAACGTAATGTCACATATAATAATATCATATGGCCCTGAGCCCGTTGCCCCTGTTATTTCAATCATTATTTAATAGTAAAAATGGTGTTCTTAACACATAAATTTAATTTGTTATTTGAGTATCACTTATTACTATCCCTGATAATTCTATAAATTTATTATATAAAAAATCATTTGAGTCTATCAAGTTACTTGTAAATTCTATTCTATTTAAAATAATATTTCCATATAAAACATTATCTAAAAATAAAGACAAACTCATCTCATCCCAATTGTTACAATTTGAGGTTAAATCTGAGTTAGTTTGTGTTTTTAAATTTTCGGATGTCATCATAGATAAAACATCAATTAATAACGTTTTAACTATTAAATTATTCATCTTCTCAATGTCGACCCTCATAATTAAATTTTTATTTAATTCAGACCCATTTTGAAAAAGGGTTATTATTAATCCGTTCCAATCTGTATAATTCATATTAATTACTTTTTAAAACCATTACTGATAATGTACCTTGTTTTATTGCCCCACTACCACCACTAACAGTTGCGGTAGAACCTGCAACATAAACGGCATCTACCTCAATAGTATGTGAACCCGCCGCTAAAGTAAGTAGTACCGAAGTATTCCAATTGGCTACCCAGTTGGTAACTGTTGCATTTGCCGTTGGGTTGTCGGCGTATATTCTCTGATACCCCCCTGCGGCTAATACCGCACCATCAACTAAAATTCCAATATCTAAGGCCGAACCACCCGTAGATGTTGTTGCAGTAGTATTGACTCCACCGTTTGTTTGTATATAAACCATGGTTTGACCCGAAACTGTAATTGTTGTTGATAAACCTGGAATTAAAGTCAACGCGGTTGTTGCATTTGTAACAGTTAACGCGGTCGTACCTGTAACCATTACACCTGATTGACCTAAAGTTAAGGAACTTCCATTACCTAAGTGAGTACCTGAAAAAGAACCAAAGAACCCTATTGATGAAGTTACAGTCCCTGACATAGTTGTTGTACCGTCATCTTTTACTTTGAAGACCTCACTACCTACATAATTTTTTACCACTACCGAATCTACGGTAGATGCACTAGGGGTTATACTTTGTTGTACCCTTAAATTATCAAATTGTAAATTTTGTGATGCCGCGGTGGAGTAGTTAAAAAATACTCCAAAAACACTCATAAGTGTTGAGGTGTATGTGCTATCAACTGCAGAACCTATTAATGTATTAGTTGTGGTTGGGTCCGCCCAAGCAGTTGGTCCATCATCTCTAAAATAATACGACCAAGTATTTGTTGATGGTGTATATAAAATTCTAGCACTGACATAATTTGTGTTACCTGAGAAAAGTCCACCAGTAATGATATCTGTTTGAGTTCCCGCAAGACCATTATTATATTTAACAAGTTTCCAATTTCGTGTACCTGTCGTACCATAGACTAATGCGTAACCACTACCCGCACTTTGTAAGTTAGTGTTTGACCCTACTAACACTACCGCTCCACCGTATGAGGAAGCCCCAAATCCCGCAAATATTGCGGCTCTATTAGTCCTTAAATTGAAAGTCCATTCAATTGTGGATAATGGGTTATTACTAGATAACGTTGGGTTAAATGGTGAACCAAATCCTGAAAGTGGGACCGTTGTGTACGACTGACCCGCAGGAGTTCCATTATTTAAGTTTAAATAATTTGTTACTATTGTAGAATTTCCTCCACCTGTATTTGTATTCGTATACGTTAAAGATGGTGTCCCTCCTGGGGATAAAGTTACCCTATCATAATTGTCAATGAATGGTGTTGAAACGGTTGGAGTTGGTGGAACATTTGTTGATTGTATAGTTACGGTTGATGCACTTACTGTTGTCGCAGTAACTGACTTCATTGATGTATTTCCTGTTACAGTTAAATCACCATTAACTGTTAACCCCGTCACAGTATTAATTGTTGTACTTAAATCAGGTTGTCCATTATTTTGTTTTAAAGTGAAAACATTGTTATTGTAGGTAAATGCCGTAACAAATGTATTAGGGTCAACAGGCAAGTTCTGATAAGTTGTTGCGGAGATTGTTGTTGCGGTTAATCCTTGTACTGATGTATCACCTGTTACGGTTAAATTACCATTAACTGTCCATCCTGTTACTGAATTAATAACCGCGGTCAAATCAGGTTGACCATTGTTTTGTTTTACCGTGAAAACGTTGTTATTATATGTAAAACCTGTAACATATGTATCAGGGTCAATAGGTAAATTATAATAAGTTGTTGCAGATACACTTGTTGATGTTACGTTATCACTTAGAATCCTATCAACATTTAGTATGTCGTTACCACCCATATCAAGGTCACCTTCCATAGCTCTACCACCATCAACTAAAAGATATTGTGTGTGGTCATCCGCACTCAATCCTAATAAATTGGCGTGTAATGAAGATGCGTTTACTCCACCTGCTTTAAAACCAATTACAGGTCTAATATCCTCAATCTGAACAATACTTGGTTGTCCTTGTTGTATATAAATAGACGCAATCTGAGTCACCGAGTCCTCAAAGTAAGTCGGTGGAATCGGTAATAAACCATTTTCAGTTTCAATTAAACTTGTATATTTCTCTTGACCTAAAACTAAAAAGTATTGTTCATTTATTCCTTCACCAACAACATATAATGTATGTTTTGTAAATCCTGTTGTAGGTAATGGAGCAATAGTTCCGCTACCATCATCCCATCCATTAACGACTTCAGTTGTTGCCGAGGTTGTCCAACCTGTAGTGCCATCACCATAATACATTGTAAATGTAATATCAGTTCCACCACTTGGTAAGTATTCATTTGTTGAGTAGTAATAATCCCCACCTGTAACATCTAAATGGTAAACGGTATTATTTTCAGTTACAATTGAGCCTGAGTCATAAATTGGTCCTAATGCGTTTCTAAATAAATTACCATATAAGTTTGAAGTATGCGATGCTTGTAATGGACTTGCGTCAATCATTATTATATTAGTAGAATTTGTTACAACTCTACCAAGTACAATATTGTAAATTGAGTTTGGTCTTGTACCTGAATTAGATAAAATTCCGTTATTATTAATATAAATGTATTGGTTTTGTTTTGGTAATAATGTGTGTTGAGTATCTAACCAATCGTATCTTTTGATAATACCATTATCAATAATACTTTCCAAATATCCATACCCCTCAGAAATACTAAAAGTAAGTCCACTTACTATTGTAATAACACCACCCTCAAGAACACCCATTGTACCCCCTTCAAAAATTAAGGTCGATAAATCAGTGTGTGTTCCGTCTTTAAATGTTACTGAAAGTTTTCTTGTAATATCAAACTCACCATCCGTATGGTCTAAAAAACCCCAATAAACGTTTTCTGAAACGTTACTAATTAACTGGTGAGATAAACTACCTTGTATAGTTCCTTGAGTATCAATGTGGTCAACCGATAAATCATATGTAACCGAGTCACGTATACTAACCCCATCAATATCAAATGTTGATGGACCCCCATTATTTGCAATTCTAATTGCGACATCCCAACCTACAATATTAGAATTGGACATTGTCATTTGAGAACTGTCTTCAAGCCAAAAGGCTACTGACCCAGGTACTCCAACACCAATCGCACTACCACTATCAAAACTCAAAACAGAATTTTGTCCTTGACAAAAGTTTGCAATTGTCGGGTTTCCTGATGGGAAGTTAAAGTGATTTTCTAAATTAGCAAATGCTTGGTAATTTGACTGTGCAATTACATATACACCGTAACTATAGTACCCATTTAAATCTATATATTCCCCATAAAATTGTGTATTATCAACTGTTGAGATTACAGTAATTTGTACATCATTATCGTACATTGATATTTTATGTACTAAAGCAAAACCTCCTAAGTTATCACACGAAATACCGACCCCTGAAGTTGCACCACTAATTGTTAAAAATGAGATATAACTCGTATTACCTAGTCGTATTATAGTATTTGATGGATTATCAGGTACAATAACAACCGAATATATATCATCACCAACTATACTAACGTATTCTTTACCAATTAAACTCATTGGAGGTTCAACATATACTCCAGGTCCGACTTGAATTGTAAACCTATTACTATCTGAGGAACCTGTAATTGATTGTATTGCATCATTTAAAGATGTAAAATCAACATCACCACCTTTACCAACTTTAATTACGTTTTGTACAAATGAATTGTCTAAAACATAATCTTTTATGTCATCTATTTTAGTTTCACTTGTAGTACCCGTTGGATTTATGTAACTAACAAAAGGAACTATGTCGTTAGAGGTATAACCCGTTTTACCGACATAAGGAAGTTGTGATATTTTAATATTAGGCATTTTCTTTTTTTATTTATAAATACTTTATTCTACGATTATATAGAACCCATTCTCAGAAATAAGTCTATTTCCTGATTCATTTGTCAGATATAACGTTGAGGTACACGGGACATCAACTTCACATGTTTTATCATAATGAGGTATATATATCGAATACAATCCTGTAAAATCATCACTATAATAGTTGTAGGGTAACGTAACGGTTCCTATATTAATAATCCCACCTGAACAAGGATAAAAGGTTATATCAGCGGACTGTCCACTATAGTTATTAGATAATATTTGTAAAACAGTGCTCATTAATAAATTTTATTTAAAACGAATATATCTGAGTAAATTGAGTTTAAACCACTGTTACTACTAAACTCAACAGTAACATTTAAAGTATTTGAAACGGTGGTATCAAATGTTGTATTATTTACTGTATTAAACGCAAAACCTCTTGGAGTACCGTTTGATTGTTTTTCTGTATGGAATACTCCTAACGATACCATTGAAGCAACTCCTGGTCCACCTATAGTCCTAACCGTAAAATTTATTGAAAATTGCCAAACATCATTTGTTGATGATACCATAGTTTGAGGTCCGCTATCAGCAAGGATGACCGACCCTGTTTTAACTCTAATTCTAATTGTATCATTATTTTTAGCGGATATTAACCCGCCAAAATCGGCCCTAAAACTATCACCAATTTTAAATCCGTTTGCAGGCACTGTTAACGTACCAACACCACCATCAATTAATGTCGACTCAACCGTTGTTGCACTAACCGTTACACTATTTGCGGTTTGAGAATATAAACCATAAACAGTTGGTAAAGGTGATAATGTTCCTTGTTTTATTTTATAAGTTGTACCTGAAAGCTCAACAACATATTCTGCAGTTGAGGTGATTGCGGTTAATTCGGGTAATGAGGATATCGGTAAATTCGGCATTTCTTTTTATTTTATAAATACTTTATGTTATTATAATCTTTGACCCATCCGCCTGTAAAACGAAGAATCCATTTGCTTGTAATAGATAACTTCCTGTATCGGTCGGAGTTGGAGTCGGAGTTAATGTTTCAGTTGGTGTGATAGTCGGGGTAGGGGTTAAAGTTTCGGTAGGTGTTGGAGTTAATGTTTGAGTCGAGGTAGGTGTTGGGGTTAATGTTTGAGTTGAGGTAATTGTAGGGGTTATTGTTTGAGTTGGTGTAATTGTAGGGGTTATTGTTGGGGTTGGACTCGGTGGATTTAAAGGGTTAAATACCTCAACGTACAATAAATCATTATCACCAATAGTTTGAGTTAGATAGTAGGTGTACGTTACTGGGTCAAATCCTGTAAATCCGCTAGTCAATATACCATTCTCATAAACATTAACACCATTAACAGTACCTCCTGTTATTGTAAAAGTCATATAGTCTCCTACAATGTTTGAATACAAGAATCCGTTACCACTTTGTCCATTTATAATTGGATAAGAGAAATTAAACATCGTACTGAAATTAGCTCCAATAGATGAAACAACACAACCATCAGTATCTAAATTTGTAATTAAGAAATTTCTATATGGTGTAGGCGTAGGTGTTGGGGTTAAGGTTGAGGTTGGTGTGAGGGTTATTGTTGGTGTTGGTGTTGGTGTTAATGATTCCGTAGGAGTTATTGTTGGTGTTGGCGTTGGTGTTAATGATTCCGTAGGTGTTATTGTTGGTGTTGGTGTTAGGGTATTGGTTGGAGTAATGGTAGGTGTTGGAGTTGGTGTTAATGATTCAGTAGGTGTAACTGTAGGGGTTGGTGTAAGACTTTCCGTAGGGGTTGGTGTAATGGTGTTAGTTGGGGTCATTGTGGGAGTTAATGATATTGTAGGTGTAATTGTTGGGGTTGGAGTTGGGGTATTTGTCACATCTAAAATTTCATAAGTAAAATCACATGTTAATGGTGATGTACTTGGTGTTATAGTCGGCGTCGCAGTATGTGTAGGTGTTATAGTATTTGTTGGAGTTATTGTCTGTGTAGGTGTTGGAGTAGGATAACAGTACCCACTTGTGGCACTTGGTGTAGGTGTAGGTGTTTTACGAGGTTTAGGTGTTTTACTTGGTTCAGGACATCCACAAGGATTAGTACAAGTTTGACTAGGTGTCATGGTCATTGTTGGTGTTACCGTTGGACTTGTAGTTACTGTTGGTGTTTGAGTTGGAACTTTACAAGGGTCAAATGTAGGTGTTGGGGTAATTGTTGGGGTAACAGTAGGTGTTGATGTTTTAGTAACGCTCGGAGTTGGTGTAGGTGTAGGTGTAGGTCTTGGGACATTTAAAAAATTTGGGCAATCGGAACCTAATACTAAAATAGTGTATGTACCATAAACATCTTTTGGTGGTTCTAATAATGAAGGGTTAAATACGAATGGGAGGTTATGGTCCCCTAAGTTAAAAACAGTTTCTTCCCCGTATGGGTTGAAGAGGATGTTTGCCATTTCTCCATCGTAGTTAATACTTCGTATAATAATACTTTGACTCATTTTTTAAAATCTATTTTCAACGGCTAAACAAACCTCACCGTTTTCGTTAATTAATCTTCTCATATCAGAGAACGATATATATGCGTGTCCTTGTTGACCCCAAGTTCTACCCCAACTATTTTTGATTCTAAATAATTGTTTAACCGTGTCAACACCATTTATTTCATAAGCATGACCTCCTGCAACTCTACCACCAACTCTTAATAGACCATTACGGTCAGGATAAAACATGGTGTTATACCAATTAGTACCAACTACAACAGGACCAACTGTTAAAACAGTATTAATCATAACATTAAGGTCGAATGTCCAAAGATATGATGATATCTTTCCTGTCTTTTTTAAATATTTCGCACCACCTCTAACAGATGTTCCATCATAATTTTCCCCAACCCATTCATCAAGTTTTTGCGCTTCTTTATAAATTAGAATTGGTGAAACAACAGGTCGAGTTTTTGACTTGTGAGTAATTGGGCCATCCTCAATCCAATGAGCCCAAGCATATCCAACACACATAGGTGTCTGACCTTGGTTTCCCCACCAAATATTGTCCTCCCAATTTTTTGAGGTTAGTAATGATGGTTTTAAAGTTAATTTATTCTCAATCAAATATTTGTTATCTCTGTTATCAGGAATGTGTATTCTTCCTAATTGTTGTGGGTTTTCAACAATGTCATAAGTGAAATCATCAGTTAAACAAACATCAGTCGAACAATCAGGACAATCAGGATTAAACATCCTAAAGATATTCTTTAATAATTTAAAGTTGTGTTTTACTTCAGGTGCTGATAATGGTTCCACATACATTCTGAATTGGGAAATTCCACCTTCAAAGTTACCAGCAAAGTTTTGTTCTATTTGAATATTTGTTTTTAAACCGTTAAATGTTGTACCTGTTAAATCATTAATTGGGAGACATTCAGGGTCTTGAATATAAGGTCCGTATGGTAATGTCATAGATGAGAACGTTAAATTCTCTCTTAGTCCTTGAGTACCACCTCCCCACGATACATTAAACGGAACACCAACCTGTTTTTCTTTATCAGTGTTTAACGCTCTTGGAATAAGTTCTTCAAAATCCTCCAACGTATGGAAAATTTTACCGTTAATGTAAAATTTTAATCTACCTTTTCTATAATGTTTATCAAGTAACCATTTCTCGTTTAAATTAACAAGTTCGATTTGTTGTGGTGGAGTTGTTCCTGAATGAGTATATTGTGCAGTTACTAATGAAGTAGTATTATTGGCTAATGACTCAAGATAAAATTCTTTTGTTATGTCACCTAAACCACCCCTATAATTTAAATCGCAGTAATCCAACCATGTATATCTCTCCCATACCGCATCAAGTTGGAACCAATGTTCTTGTTCTAACCAAGCAGGATTTTCTTTTTGACATCTTGGATAAATTGGTGGTGTACAATATTCAGTTACCGTATAACCTGTTGTATATGTTATTCCTGATGTAGAACAAGAACCTGTTGTTGTACAATCACCTGTAAACCTTAAAACTTTTACACCAATTTGTGGGTTTTTTGGGTCACCACAAAGTCTAAAAGATAACGCGTTTGACATTGCGTCATATAACGGGTCTTTTTCACAAGTATCTTCGACTGAAGTATAACCTGTAGATGCACAATCAATACAATCTGTACAAGTATCACATGTTGTACATGTTGGTGTGCACACAGGTTTTGGGATGCACCCGTCACTTGTAGGCGTTGGGCTCGGTGTTGGGGTTGGTGTAGGTGATGGTTCAGGAGGACAAACATGTGTTTGACATTCCCATCCACAATCCTCACAACCATAATCACCACAATTACAACCACATGTTAAACTTTTTGTTTTATCACCATTACATAATTTACAACCGTAATTAATATGTGGGTCATGTTTACCATCAACAGACCTTGGAGGGTAAACATAGATACAACGACTATCTGTGATTGTTTTATTACAACATGCACAAGTACTTAAACCTGTTAAAGGAGACGTAACTCTTGTATAACCTGTAAAACAATTTGGAGTACCATCAGCATGATGATAGAATTTATTTTCCGCTCGAGTCCCGAAATAAAAGAAAGTATTTTTATTACCAGGGTACAAATCATTTAAGGTTGTTTCGTTTGGTAATGGTGTATATTCATTGAATAGTCTTGGTTTTAGAATCATCTCAACCGCCCATCCTTTGTTCATTCTTTCAGGAAAAATTTCATAATCATAACCAAATAACTTATAAAATCCTTGATAAAACCCACCATATAATTCATGGTATTTACCTTCATAAGGACTGTATTTACTTACAACCTCATATAGAATGGTTTTATCGAACCCTGAGAATCTAATATTGTTTGATGTGTTTCCAGTTACTTGAAATAATTTTAATCTTCTGTCAAAACTTAACCTATCAAATTTTAATGTGTCAGGTAATAAACCATTAGTGAATGTAATAGTCTGACCCGTCATTTGAGTAACTAAACCATTATCTATTCCTGTTAATCCAATGTCACAAGAACTCATCCCTGTAAAACAAGTTAAGTCTTTTTTATCGGGGTTATAATAGTTCTGAGAAACAAAAATATTATTTCGATTATAATTTTTATAAGTTAAATTTAGATTTTGTACCGTTTCACTATTATTAATATCAAAGTAAAAAGGAAGTCGGTTACCATAAGTCTGTGCAATCAAATAAGGTGAAAAAACAACCTCTTGATTAAAACCTAACTCATCCGATGTTAAAGACATGTCGTGACTTTCCAAAGCAAGTTTTGGAAATAGGTTAGGATACACGTATTGATTTATATTTTGACTCGGCATCTTTTTTTATGATAAATACATTAAAACGAAGTATTTATTGATAAAAAAGACATGATTAATTTTAATAAAGAATACTTCAATAACAATTGTTACTTTTTTCTTAAGGATAAAGGTGACAAAATCTCTTTATATTACTCTGTTGCCGACACATTAACCGAATCAAGAAAGAAAGATGATAAAAAAGATTTCAAAAAGAAGGATTCAAAAAATGTTAAAAATATTATGAATAAGTTTTTAACTTCTAAGAAAAAAGTTTCAAAAAAAGAAATTGATAAGGAGTTAGACGATGTTACTAAGTCTGGCGAAATCGATGAATTAATTGATGCCGATGGAGGTTTTTTAAGTGCGAGAACACCATACCTAAATCAGGCGTTACACCCAAGAAAGACTATGGACCAAACGGTAACAATGTCAAGATTTTCTAATGACCCAATTACAAGAGGGTTTAGAGTGTACTACGGTGAAAGTGAAGAAGAGGATGAAAATGTAGTATCAGAAATTGATTATTCGGACGCATTTGGTTTTGAGGAAACTCAAGACATGGATTTTAACAACACCGTTAAAACTCTTAAAAAAATGGGTGTTGAAAATTCAGTTCATAGAGCTAAGGAATTAGGCAAATTACCTAAAGCGAAAAAGAAAAACGGTAAATTAAGACAACGTCTATCGGAAAAAGAAAGTATTGAGGAACAGGAAAAACAACAAATGATTAAGATGGTAGAGGATATTCTTTCTAAAAAATCAAAAGAGAATTCTGATGTTGTTAGACGAGAGAATGAAAATAATAGTGTTAGTAAAATACTAGTTAAGAACTTACAGTCAATTAAAAAATTGGCGGATAAAGAAGGTATTAGTATTAATAAATTAATCAGTATATTAAAGACAAGTGAATAAGGATTTATACGGACATAAAGTTCCCTTACCTGAAGATGTGTTAAACTATTTAGGTCAATGTTTTGATTCTGCACATGGTGCCGATGAAAACACTGAAGGTTACAAACGCAACAAGGATTTAAGAGATACTCGTGAAGTTAGTTACCAACAATTAAAACGAATGAAGAATTGGTTTGATAGTTTTGACGGTCATGAAAACGAATTACCCTATATTTTAAATGGTGGTCACTACGTAAAGAATTGGGTTCATAATACTTTGGGGACCATGAGAGATGGTATCCACACAACTAAACAAAATAAATCAGAAGTACTACCAAATCAATTCATCCAAACACATGAAAAAGATGGTATTACGGATATGAATAGACCAAGTAAAAGTCATAAAACAAGTATTGGTGATTACGATTTACAGGTTACCGAAAGCTTGAGAAGAATAAACGACATAATGAAAAAAATAATTTAAGATGGCAACAATTGAACCTTTAAATTTTGAACAACCAAAAAATGATTTGTCCGCAATCGCAGAAGCGGAGAGAGCGAAACTAATCCCTAAAAACGATTATAAACAAACCGCATATGAATATTCATCTGTTAACCCTGATGCTATTGCTGATGGTGATACTAAAGGTAAAGGAACAGGTGGTGATTTAGATGTATATAATCAATCGGCAGGAGCAATTCAAGACATTCTTGAGAGAAAGGCAGAAACCGTTATTAATGAATATAAACCAACAAACCCTTACACAACACCTTCAGCGTGATGAAACTTTACAACATTACTAAATCACTTATTTTAGAGGTAGCGTCTATCGATTCTATTGTTGATGCTATTAAGAAAAAACAAAAAATAGTGATTTATTATGACGGGGATGAACCAGGAGGTCGAGGATTAAGGTCAGTTGAACCTGTATGTCTTGGGTATAGTAAATCGGATAACCCTGTTTTACGAGCTTGGGATGATGAAGGTTCTTCTCATACCGCTTATAAAGGTGAACAACCTTTACCAGGATGGAGAATGTTTAGAGTTGATAAAATTCTTTCTTTCAAACCATCAGGAGAATCATTTAATGAACTAAGACCTGGGTATAACCCAAATGGTGATAGAAGTATGAATAGAATAATTATTAATGCGGTTTTCGATAACACACCTGAGGAAACATCACCTGAAGAAAATACACCTGAAGAAAATAATGAAATATGACAAACGAAAATGAATTGATACAAAGGTTAATGGTATCTAAAAAAATTATGGAAAAACACGGTGAAATGCCAAGAAATGGTGTTCAAGGAAATGTATTAACCGCACCAATGGTAGAAGATTATTCGGCTCCAACGGCAAATTATAATTTACCATCCGACATTTTACAAGAAAGTAACATCCCAATGAACCCAATGCCTCAATCATCATCTAAAGAAAGAATCATGTCGTCAAAATTACCTGATGAGATTAAAATGTTAATGATTGAACACCCTATTAGTCAACCTGATTCAATGACGGGACCATCGTTATCAAATGACTTAGTTGAGAAAGCAAGTAGATTAATGAATACGGGTAGTAATCCCACTCAAACAAAACAACAACCTCAAACACAACAACAGTCATCTTCTATCGATATGAAAATGATGAGACAGATGATGAGAGAAGTGGTTGAAGAAGTTTTATCTGAAAATGGTTTATTAACAGAATCAACTAGTAAATCAAATGAAACTATCTCATTTAAAGTAGGTAAACACATATTTGAAGGTAAGGTAACTAAAATTAGAAAAGTACAATAATTTTAAAAACAAAAATATGGTCCTCACTTAACGGTGGGGATTTTTTATTTAGTACAGTTGATAATCTATCCTTTTCGTGTTATATTTTTTTAATAAAAGAAAACTATGACACAAAAGATTAAAGTATTAGTACTCCCTTCAGATAAAACAGGTGTGGGTAAATTTCGTTCTGTGGACCCTCACGTAATGTTACAAAACATGTATAATGATGACTTCCATGTAGATATCGATTATGAGCCGAGGATTAATGACCCAAATTATTGGAAACAGTATCAAATAGTTCATGTCCATAGAAATATTGGAAACATATATGAACACACCCCAATGATTATTAAGAACCTAAAATCTATGGGAATTATAACTATTGTAGATATTGATGATTATTGGTTACCAACTATGGAACACCCAATACATAGTATCATTGTTCAAGACAAGATACACGAAAAAATTGTTGCTAATTTACGAGAAGCTGATTATGTTACAACTACAACAGTTTTATTTGCTAATGAAATCCGTAAAGTTAATAAAAACGTAATAGTATTACCTAACGCAATAGACCCAAATGAATCTCAGTTTAAACAACCTTCAGAGGAGTCTGATAGAATTAGAATTGGTTGGTTAGGAGGTTCTTCTCACTTACACGATTTAAAATTATTGAATGGTTTTGTTTCTAAAAATAATGACCTAACTCAAAAAATACAATATGTTTTGTGTGGTTTTGATACGAGAGGAACAATCACCGAGATTAATAAACAGACAGGTGAAAAGAATCAAAGACCTATTAAACCTGAAGAAACTGTTTGGTCGAAATATGAAGAAATTTTCACAGACAACTATAAGATAATTGGTAACGATTATAAAAACTTCCTAATGGAATTTAAAGAAAGTAATTATGATTCAGGAATTTCATTACCATACCAACGGGTTTGGACAAAACCCGTTACATCATACGCAATGAATTATTCTAAATTCGACATTTCATTAGCACCAATTAAAAATCATATCTTTAATAGAATGAAGTCTCAACTTAAAGTTATTGAGGCGGGGTTCTATAAAAAAGCGATAATTGCTTCTGAGGTTGGTCCTTATACTATCGACCTTAAACACTGTTTAAAAAATGGTGAATTTGTTGATGGTAATGCTATGTTGGTCCAAGAAAATAGAAACCATGGAGATTGGAGTAAGTTTATTAAGAAATTGGTTAACAACCCTAATTTGATTACTGATATGGGTGAACGTCTTTATGAAACTGTTAAAGACACTTATGACCTTAGAGTTGTAACTAAAACAAGAGCAGAATTTTACAAATCTTTAATTAAATAATTTATGATTAAAATACCTATTACCAAAATTTTATTTTTGGACATTGAGACGGTTGGAGCATGTCCTGACTATGACTCATGTCAAAACTTCAATCCTGAAATTGCAAATCAATTTGATAAATATTTTGATTGGTTCCAAAAAAGATTCCCTGAAGACGCGTCGGTAGACATTGATTCTAAAAATTATATGTTTAAAAGAAGAGCGGCACTTGTTCCCGAGTTCGCTAAAATAGTTTGTGTTAGTGTCGCATTCGTTATGGATAACGGAGAAACTAAATCACAAACATTTTCTGACGATGATGAAAAAACTTTATTAAAAGGTGTTCAGAAACTACTTGAAAGATGCGGTAAATTAGACTTCTTTTTATGTGGTCATAACTTGAAGAATTTTGATATCCCTATGTTGGCAAAACGTATGATTGTTAATGGTTTATTACCACCATCAATTTTACCGTCTTACGACACAAAACCATGGGAAATTAAGGCTATCGATACCAAAGAAATTTGGCAATACGGGTCCTACACATCAATTGGTTCTTTAGACTTAATGTGTACTTGTATGGAAGTTCCATCACCTAAGGACGGAGATGTTACAGGAGATAAAGTTCACGAATGTTATTGGGAAAAGAGTATGTTAAAAGAAATATCTGAATACTGTGAACGAGATGTTCAAGTATTAATTGATGTTATTAAAAAATTAAAAGAATTAGAATAATGAATTTAGATTCACTAAAAGAACAATCAGAAAAACTACAAGAATATCTATTACAAACCGATGATTCTGAGTTAGACTATGACAAAATATTACAAGAACATGGTCTTGATATGAAATCATTAGAAGAGGAAATGGAGAACTATACGCCACAATTAGATTTAGGGTTTATCAAATTAAATCCTGAAGCGTATACACCAAAATATAATTACGAAACAGATTCGGGGTTTGATTTACATGCTATTGAGGAGGTAATTATCCCCTCATTTGGGAGAGCGTTAGTTCCGACAGGATTGTCATTTGACATTAAAGACGGATACGAAATTCAAGTTAGGTCAAAAAGCGGTTTAGCTATTAATCAAGGACTAATGATTTTAAATTCTCCAGGGACTGTTGATAATGGTTATACGGGTGAAGTTAAAGGAATTATTTTTAATACGAATAATCATCCTGTAACAATCACTAAAGGTATGAAAATAGGACAAGCAGTCCTTTGTCCTGTTGTTAATGGTAAATGGGTTAATTTAGTACAAAAAAATAAAATAAACGAAAAAGACCGAGGAGATAATGGGTTCGGTTCAACAGGAATATAATATGGAGCATTTTTATCATAATATCGAAGGATGGTCTTCGGAATCTGAACAAGGTGAATTACTTAAAACAATTTTACCTTTGATTAATACCAATCAAAAAATAAAAATTGCCGAAATAGGTGTTTACCAAGGTCGAGGGACTTCAATGTGGAATACTATATTAATTAATGAAAACCTTGAATACGAATATAAAGCAATTGACCATTTTGAGGGGTCTACTGAACACGATAAAACAATTAACTACCATGGTATTACTTTGGAAAATTTAAAACCAATTTTAGATAAAATAGAACTTATTAAAAATGATTCAATTTCTGAATCTAAAAACTATAGTGATGAATATTTCGATATTGTTTATATTGATGCCTCCCACGAATATGAATTTGTTATTGAAGATATTAAAAATTGGTTACCTAAAGTGAAAAAAGGTGGAGTATTATGTGGGGACGATTATGTTATCGGTTGGCCAGGGGTAATGCAAGCCGTTGATGAAATATTTGGGGATAAAATAAATGTTGTTGGTGGACAACAATGGTGGGTTAAAATATAACATTATGAAGGTTGCATTAGTTTGTATAGCAAAAAACGAGGATATGTATATCCAAGAATGGATAAATTATAATAAAAAACTTGGTTTTGATGATATTATTATTTATCAAAATGATTGGAGGTGTTCTATTGACGAACCTAACGTTATTACAATAGATTTTGACGGTGTTAATAAACAACGAGAAGCTTATCACCATTTTATTCAAAACAATTATACAAAATATGATTGGGCGGCATTTTTTGATATTGATGAATTTTTAGTTTTAAAAAAACATCAAAATGTTAAAGATTTTATCTCAGATTATTTAGATTATCACTCAATAGGTGTTAACTGGGTTTTATTTGGTGACAATGGTCATCAACGAGTAAATAACGAATACAGTGTTCTTAAACGATTTACAAAACGTCAAAAATCTATTAACAATCATGTTAAATCCATTATTAAATTATCAAGTAATATTATAATGGATGTTCATAATCCTTTTAATAAACCATCAACAGACACAAATAAAAGATTGTTTATGGGACCATTTAATGAAAATGGTGATGATGATATTGCCCAATTAAATCATTACTTTGGTAAAACTAAAGAAGAATTTACACAAAAATGTAATCGAGGTAGAGCCGACACTCCATTGTTAGAACATAGACGAACTATGAAAGATTTCGAGGCACATAATTTTAACGAGGTTGAAGATTTAACCGCAATGAACTTTTTATATGATAACGATAATATACTCAACTCATAAGGATTTCGAATATAATTCCAATTTCCAACGACACTTATTACAGACAGTTGGTTTACCCGATGTTCAAATCATTGAATATAATAATAACAACCAATATTCATTATCGGAATTATATAATAAGGGTATTGAAGAGTCCTCTCATGATATAATAGTTTGTTGTCATAACGATATAAAACTTGAGAAGAATTGGGGTAAAAAACTATTAGAGGATTTTTCCATTAACCCCGAATTCGGTATAATTGGAAAGGCTGGTTCATGTTATTTTCCCGAATCAGGAGTTTATTGGGAAAAAATGAAACAAACAATGGTGGGACAAGTGTATCACCATCCTGAAAACCAAAAAAAATGGTTAAGTCAATATTCCCCTAAACTACCTTTTTTAATTCCCGTAGTAACAATTGATGGTTTGTTTATATCATTTGACAAAACAAAAATCAAACATACTTTTGATGAATCTTATGGAAAGTTCCATTTTTACGACCATGGGTTTTGTATTCCAAATTATTTAGATAATGTAAAAATTGGTGTAACATCTTCATTTGAAATAACTCATAAATCGGTAGGTCAACCAAACCAAGAATTTTGGGAAAGTAAGGATAAATTTTTAAATAAATGGAAAGAAAAATTACCATTAGACTTATTACCGAATAAAATATATACTCCCGAAATTAAAGAAAAACCAATTAAAAATGTTGGTAGTGTTGCAGTAATAATCCCGACAAAAGGGAAAGTTAATTTATTAAAACAATGTATAGATTCATTTATAGAACATTCCAACTCGCAACTTTATCATATTTTCGTTGCAGATACTGGGTCAAACGAGGACGAGATTTCCGAAATAAAAAATTATATAACCGAAAACTCAACAAAGGTACAAATAACTCTAATTGAATACGATTATTATAATTTCGCTAAAATAAATAATGATGTTGTCAAAAATCATATAGATAACAAATATGAATTTTTGTTGTTTTGTAATAATGATATTAAAATATTAAACAACGTCATTTATGGTATGTTAAAAATCATGAAAGAACACCCTAAAACAGGAACTGTTGGTTGTAGATTACATTTTGAAGATAATACCGTACAACATGGGGGTGTGTTCGCAGGAGTTAATAGTCGACAACAAATTATTTTAGGTCACGATAATATAAAATCATATTATAACCATCCTGTATCATTTAAAAAAGTATTTGGTAATACGGCAGCGTTAATGATGATTAGAAAAAATGTTTTTGAAAAATGTGGGAGTTATAATGAGAATTATACAACTTGTTTTGAAGATGTAGAACTTAACGCAAAATGTCTCTTAATGGGATATGAAAATTATTTTGACGGTAGTTTAGTTTCGTATCATTTTGAAAGTCAGTCAAGAGGTAAAGATGAGAAAAACATGATAGGGGAAAGACATGACTATTCTCAAACATTGTTACCATTTTTTTATCAAAACCTTAATAGATTAGTTAATCATCTTATACGTATTCACTAAAATACATTAGGAGTTTACAATTATTTATGATGACATAAATTTATATTAAAAACGTCTATGACACAAAGAAAAAAAACAAATCAAACTCAAAATTCTGAAGAACCAAGAAAACACGTTAACAGAAAAGATTTGATTATGGAAATTGTTAAGAAAAAAACTAAAGAAAAATTCTTAACCAATAACCAAAAAAAGTATTACGATACTTTAATCTCAAGTGAGATAACGATTTGTTCAGGTCCCGCGGGAGTTGGTAAAAGTTACATTACCATGAAAGCAGCAATCGACTTAATCTCAGACCCAACAACACCTTACGAAAAAATTATCATCGTTAGACCTGCGGTTGAAGCTGAAGAAAAATTAGGTTCATTACCAGGAAATGTTGAGGAGAAATTGGACCCATATATTTTCCCTTCTTATTACTTAATGAATAAAATTATTGGTAAAGAAGCTCGTGAAAAATTAAAAGACCTTGATGTTATTGAGGTGTTTGCATTGGCTTACATGAGAGGTATGAATATTGATAATTCAATATTAATTTTTGAGGAGGGTCAAAATGCCTCACCAAGTCAAATGAAACTTTTATTGACAAGAATTGGTTTCAATAGTAAATTCTTTATTTCGGGAGATGTTGAACAATCTGATAAATACAAGAATAAAACACACAGTGGTTTATGGGATGCAATTGAAAAATTTAGAGACTCTAAGAATATCTCAACCTTTGAGTTTAAAGATAAAAATGATATTGTAAGAAACCCATTAATCAGTAGCATATTAGAAAAATACGAGGAGCAATGAGAATTGGGATTGAGATAAATGGGGTTCTTAGAAATACCCTTGGTAAGATTGAACAAACTTATCAGAAATTTTTAATTGACAAAACTGATGGTATTGAAACTGAGAACGAATTTGTTTATGAGATGTCATTACCTGTTAATAGTTTAGATTTAAAGTCCCATTTTAAATTCCAAAACGATGAAGAAATGTTTTCATTCTTGTATGAGGAATTCCCAATGGAGATTTTTGGTCACTCTCAATCAACTGAATATAGTACGTTTAATGATTTAAATGAGGTATATGTTGATTTAAGAGATAATCATGATTTAATCATCGTATCTGATGAAATAGGGAAATCAAAACCCGCATCATTATTCTTCTTGTCTAAGTTTGGATGTCAATTAGAAAAAGTAAAATTCTATAGTAATTATACAATTAATTCTATGTGGGATGAAATAGACCTTTTACTTACTTCAAACCCTGCTTTATTATTAGATTATCCGTCAAATAAATTGATTATAAAGTATGAGACGGAATATAATAAAACCATAAATACCACCCATACAATTAAGTCAATTAAAGAGTTGGGGGATAAATTAAAAGAACTCGTGTAATGTTAAAAATATTAGGAGACCATTATTATCTAGACTTAGATAAAATTGAGGAATTTACAACGATTAAACAACCTGAGGATTATACTGGAATGTCTGAAAATCACATAAGTGTTGTTAAATACGATATGATTAAAGTCCTTGTCGATGTCATAATGACTGAGAATGAAGAGGTGGATGAAACCTTGGCAATGAAAAGTAATGAATTATCAATTCCTTTTAAATTGGCCTTTAACAGTTTGTTAAATAAAAAATTATTAAATAAATACTAAGAATATGAATCAAGAACAAATTAAAAAATTAGAACAATCAATAGAGAATCTAAGAAATAAAAAATCAAAACTTTATCTCTTAGTTCAAGATACTAAAGGTAACGCAAAGGCTTCAGTGTCGTATATTTACCGTTTAGGTTTATCATTATCAAGACAAGGTTATAATCCTATAATGTTACATGAAAAACCTGACTACGTTGGTGTAGAAGGATGGTTAGGTAAGGAATATATGGAATTACCTCATAGGTCAATTGAGGGTCAAAACTTGGAGGTTTCTCCTGATGATTTTATTATCATCCCTGAATTGTACGGATTTGTTATGAGTCAAATTACAAAATTACCATGTGCAAAAATTGTCTTATGTCAATCATATGACCATATGTTAGAAACTCTACAACCAGGTCAAACGTGGTCACAATTAGGTTTCCATAAATGTATCACAACTTCCGAACACCAAAAAGAACACATCTCAAATCTTATGAGAAGTTCAAGTATTGATATTTTACGTCCATATATTTCTGAGGATTTTAAAAAACAAACTCTACCAGCAAAACCAATGATTGCTATCCACTCAAGAGAACAGAGAGATACTGCGAACATTATTAAAAGTTTTTACATTAAATTTCCTCAATACAGATGGATTACTTTCAGAGATATGAAAGGATTGAGTGAAAAACAATTTTCAGAAGCATTACAAGATTGTTTTCTTTCTATTTGGATTGATGAGACAAGTGCTTATGGTACATTCCCATTAGAATCGATGATATCAGGTGTCCCTGTTTTAGGTTTGGTTCCTAATCTTTTACCTCATTGGATTAATGAAGATAATGGTCTTTGGATTAACAATAAAAACCAAGTAGTTGATTTCGCGGCAGATTTCTTACAAAATTGGTTAGAGGATAATATCAACGAGAAGATGTTTGAATCAATGTCGGAAACTGTAAATGAATTAAGTTCTAAAGAAGAATTTGATAAAGAAGTCGATTCTCTTTTTGGTGGATATCTCCAAACAAGATTAGTGTCTTTTGAAGAACAATTAAATAAACTAGAACCAACAGAATAAAAAATTAAAAAATTATATACAATGGAAAAATTTGATGTATCAGTAATACTACCAATTAAATCATCTAAAACTAACGGTTTTGCCGAATACTTTGAAAAGGCAATTACCTCACTTAAAAACCAAAAAACTCAAGTTAATGAATTAGTAATAGTTCATACTGATGAAACGTCATTGGTTGAGTTTTTGGGTGACTATGATTTTGGGACTTTAAAAGTAAATAAAATTGTTTGGACTAAAACCCCAAACTTCGCAGAACAAGTAAACCATGGTGTTAGGTCATCGGAATCTAAGTGGGTCTCTCTTTTTGAATTTGATGATGAGTATTCAAGTATATGGTTCAATAATGTGGTTAAATATTCGAACTCATACCCTGATGTTGACGCATTTTTACCTGTTGTTATTGACACAGATGAGAAAGGTCAATTTGCAGGATTCACTAACGAAGCAACGTTTGCATTAAATATTGCAGCTGAAATGGGAATACTAAGTAATGATACTCTTCAGACGTATCAAAACTTCCAAATCTCAGGAATGGTTATTAAAAAATCTTCATTCGTTGATTTTGGTTTATTAAAACCATCATTCAAATTGACATTTGGTTATGAGTTCTTCTTAAGGATGACACATAATTCAGTTAAAATAATGTCAATTCCTAAAATTGGTTATAAACATCTTAATTTACGTGAAGGGTCTATTTTTTGGAATTACAAAAATGGTGAAGAAGTTTTAACTGAAGAAGAAGTTAGATTTTGGGTTGAGTCGGCTAAGAAAGAGTATTTCTTTATTAATGATAGAGCCATAAAATACGAACCCCAAACTGTTTAATGAGTGAGGAACTGACTATATCAGGGAATACGGATACAGATTTAAAACGAAAAGGGAGAAAACCAAAACAAGCAAATTATTTTGACGTTCAAGAAGAATTAGCGGTAGTACGATTTTTAACTACCGAATCGTGGGACGAAAAAAATAAAATCTACAATGATTTTCTACGAAAACCGTTAGATAAAATGATATCTTCAATTATTAGAAGGTATAAATTGTATCGTAAAGATATGGACTTCTATGAAATCCATACCGACACCCATTCGTTTTTGATGACCAAAATTGATAAGTTTAAACCTTCTAAAGAAAAGAAGGCTTATTCTTATTTTGGAACCATCTGTAAGAATTATTTGATGGGTCAAATAATTAAAGACCAAAAAGAAATAAATAGAAAAATATCCTACGAAGATATTTCATCGAATTTAGAGAATAACCCTGATTTTTCATACTTAATAGATAATGATTATGTTGACCCATCTCAAGTAATTAAAAACTTTTTACAGGAATTGGATTCTTTTCTTGAGCAGGAGAACCTAAATGAAAATGAAATAAAATTAGGTCACGCATTACATGATTTATTTGAAAATTATGAAAATATATTTATTGGAAATTCAAATAATAAGTTTAATAAAAATATAATTCTATTGTCATTACGTGAAATGACAAATCTATCAACGAAAGAAATTCGTTCTTCAATGAAGAAATACCGAGTTATCTATTTGAACTTGGTTGAGAAAATGTCAAAATAAAAATTAAGGACTAATATTTATCGTTATGGGAAGACCAACAAAAAAAGAAATTAATTTAAGTAAGGAATCTATACTTTCTTTATTACAGGAAATTTACAATGAACTTGTAGAACAAAGAAATACTGCTATAAGAATACAGAATAAAATGTTAGCTATGATGAAAGAACCTGAAGATATGACTCTTATAGGTCCTGTGATTGAGAAACAACAAAAAATTATTAACGACTGTGTTGAGAAGAAATTGTCACTTTCTAAGATACAATCATCAATATGGGAAAAATCAAGTTCATCAACAGAAGCCTTTTCAATATCAGATTTAAATATGGATGATGACATTATTCAGAATTTAATAGAACGAGATATTGCAAAAGACGATACCTATAAAATGAAAAAATAAATATGGCGTCTTTAGATTTAAATGTCGATTACAAAAAAGTCCAAGAAAAGGTATCTGCAACAAAGGCATATACCGATTTAAAGGACCAATATAGTTCTGCAAAAAAAAAGGCAGGTGAAAGTTTCGATGAAAAAAAGGCGAATGTTACTGAAACTTTAAACAATATAAAAGACCAAACAAAACGTTTTGAGAAACAAATCAAAAGTCAGTTTGAGGAACTTTTAGATATTAATAATGTAACTGGTGGTAAAGGTAGTAATTCTATCAAATACGTTAAGAAATTATTAATACAAACTTTAAAAAATATTGAACCTAAGATTGCGGAGATTTTACTTGATGAATCTTTAAACGCGGTTGGTTGTGACCAACAACAAATGTTTAATGCACAAACTTTATACATTAAAATCCCATCAATAGATATTGCTAATATCTTAACTAAAGACCCAACAGATGAGGTTGGTAAATCTTTATATGAAAAGGACCCAATACAAGTTCAAACATATCCGTTTTCTTTAAATAAAGAATTATTTAAACGTATTGAAAGTGGTCAACCATATTCTGTTGATAATGGTCAATTATATATTGGTCAATCAGGTCAAGATTTATTTGATATACAATATGTTGAGTTTGATAATATTGGTCAATCAGGACCTTGGTATAAAGTCACACTACCTAACCGAGTTAATAACATTAACAAGGTTGGTGAATTTTTAGTTGATTATTATAAAACAATTAAAATTGTTGATTTTCATAATATTATGGCATCAATAATGAATTCATTATCAGGTGCGGTTTCAATAAAGGCTAGTGTAGGTTTAGTTCAAGCCGAAGACGCGACTAAATTTGAATTAATACTCCAAAGAATTTTGGGTCTTTGTTTTGATAATAAAACTGAAATAGATGTTAGTGGGGTCGCTAAAGTTGCTGAGTTGGATGGTGTGGACGATGCTTTTTTCGAGTTTACTGACATTGATTTAAGAAACATTGATTTAAAAGTTACTAATATTAAAAACGGCGTTGTTGAATATGAAAATTGTGATAATGTTAAATTACCTGTCGATGCAGATTCTATTGTTGATTCGATAAATAATTTATTGTACGTCCCTGATACCGATTTGGTTAACGCTGCAGATAATTTAACAAATGCGATGACTGAGAACCCTGAATGGTCGGGGTTAGCAATAACGGGTAATATACAAGCCGCGGTGGATTTGAACTTTGTTAAATTAATTGTACAAGGTTTAATTGGTGCGTTACTTGGTCCAAAAATTTTATTACCCATCTTTACAATGTTAAAGGCTTTAGGACAAACAGTAGTAGACCAAGTAAATTCTTATGTCACATTTGCAAAATCGTTTAAAAGTTTTGTTATTAATTTAGTATCGAAAATTGGTGGACTATTCGTTAAAGAATTGTTTGAACTTATTAAGAAAGACATTAAAAATTTACTACAACAAGTTATAATGGATATCGCCAAAGAACAAGGAGATAAAAGAATTACAATGATTCTAAAATTAATACAATTGTTATTAGTCGTTGCACAATTCATAAGTGATTGGAGAAAGTGTAAAAGTGTTGTTGATGAATTACTTTGGTTGTTAAAAATTGCAACGTCAGGATTTGGATTAAACAGTATTCCTCTACCTTTATTATTCGCTTCTCAGTTAATGGATGGTTATTCAGAATCGAGAGCGTTTATCGGTGCAATTGAGGAAATGCAAAAATTAGGTATACCTACAGGACCTATGCCTGATGGGAGTCCAAATTTAGAAGTCCTAAGTAAATTAGCCCAAATGAAAGCAATGGCGAATGAGGAAGCGGAAAATGGTAAAGTACAAATCGCGGTTGGGGCATTAAGTATAACACCTGCGGGACTTACAGTTCCGACAAGTGCATTCGGTAAAAAAATGTAATAATGACTAAAAAAGAAGAAGCTGAAAAAGCACTTAAAATATTAAAAGATTATAAAACACAATCGAATAAAGATTTGGTTTTTGTTATGGACTTTATACAGGAAGATTTTAATTTAACTAAAGAAACGTTACTTAAATTAACACATCATTTAGATAAATTAGAATTAAGTTACGATACAATTTTAAAAGAATACAACTCAAGAGTTAAAAAATGAATTTAGTTAATCACGCACAAATAATATTTCCAGGAATTGTCTATGACGACCAAGACCCTATGATGTTAGGTAGACTTCGTGTAATTCCTGAAACTAAAGATTATGATTCAATTATTAAATCCGTTGATAATTGGAATGAATTAACTGATAGATGGACGAGTAAAGACCCTTTAGTGTTTTTACCGTTGTTACCTTTTTACTTTAATCAGGTCCCAAAGAAAGACGAATACGTTCACATTATATACCAAGATAAAAACTTCCCATATAGAAACCAATTTTATATTCAAGGACCGTTTTCATCTCCAATGTTAACACCTTTTGAGTACTATCAGGGAGCAAAGAAATTTTTGGCTTCAGGAGAAAGAATTAAAGAAGGTTTAAGTATTAGAAATACTGACGGTACTTATCGAGATAAAAATAGTTATGGTGTTTTTCCTGAACCTGGAGATAATTCTCTTTTAGGTAGAGGTAGTGCCGATGTTGTGGTTAAGGAAAATGAAGTTTTAATTAGAGCGGGTAAAACTAAGTCTTTAAAAACAAGTCAATTACCTGTTGGTAATCAATTTAGGTCATTTTTACAATTATCTAATTTTACTCAAACAAAAATATTAGGTGAACCTGAAACAAAGACAAAATTACAAGAGGTAATTAAAGTTGTTAAAAAAATGGTTATGTGGAATATAGACACTCTTGAAAATACTCAGGATGTATTTAATGGTTCTGTTGGTTTATATAACATCATTCCTAATTCCACTATGGTTACCACTGCAAATTTTAAACCTAAAACAATTACTAATCTATCGATAGGTACTAATTACACAGGTCCATTAGAGGAAATAACTTTTACAAGTGTTTCATTTGATGAAGCGGTTTATTTAATAAATAAATTCGCAGGTGCGTTACTTGAAGGTCGTTTAGATATAACAGGTTATACTGTTAATAATCAACAAAACTTTTCAAATGACGTGTATCCTTTTATCGTTACCCCATCAAAGTTAACATATGAAAAAGGTCATAAATTTTCATCCTCAACAACATCTAACGAAGTCGCGGAATTGGCTAATTATCTTAGATTCTATACTAAAATTAAATTAACCAAAGGTAAATTAGAAAGTGGATTCTTTTTAGTATCTGAAAACAAAAATGGTAAACCTTTGATAGGCCCTCAAGCAGATGTTAAAACAGAAACTGTAACTCCTGCAGAATTTGACCCATCATCAATAACTTACGGAATTTTAGGTGGTCAAAGGATATATTTGTTATCTCAGGATTCCACAGGACCAAAAGGTCAAATTAATTTACAACAAACATTATACGGTATACCTCAAGATAAATTCATTGGTGATGAGAAAAGTATTTCTAATCAAACATACCCAACAGTTAGAGGTGACCAATTGATGATATTGTTAAGAAAAATCTTTTCTTATGTTAAAGGTCACGTCCACCAAATAGCAACAATGCCTCCTGTCCCTGTCGCTGCGGGTAATGGACAGACGACTACTGAGATAGACCAAATACTTGCTGACGCTGAAAATTCAATCTTAAATCAAAATATCCGAATTAATTGATATTTATGTAATAAAGCATTGATGTCAATAAATAATTCGTATTTCAGTAAGAATAACACGATAATATCTAACAGTTTTACCAACACAGGAAGAAACCCTGTGACAGAACTTTTTTATGGTTCTTTGGCAAGTTCTGAATATCCAAATGGGTATAGTCGTTTTATATTCAATTTAGACCTTTCATTATTAATGGAGAAGGTTTATGATGGGACTATTAGTATCGATACTACCTGTTCCGACACAGTAAAACATACGTTAAGAATGACCAATACGGCATTTTTTAATGTTGAGTTACTAAACACTAAAACCTCTCAGACAAGAATGAGAGCAACTTCATTTGATTTAATCTTATTTAGAATTCCCTACATTGATGATGATGTGACTCAGCCTCAATATTGGGATGAGGGCGTTGGTTATGATTTTGCTGACTTGATTTATGAATATAGTGATTTAGATAAAAACTTTTCTGATAGACCATCCAATTGGTATCAAACAACAACTATCGGTGTGTGGACAGAACCAGGAATTTATAATAATAAAAATTTAGGGGTTGTCCCATTTAGTGCATTAACTGTAGTTGCAACTCAACATTTCGAATTTGGTAATGAAAATGTTAGTTTTGATATGACAGACGAAATTAATGATATCTTAAAAGGTACGTTAACTAATGTTTCAGGTTGGGGGATAGCTTATAAACCTCAAGTTGAGAATCTAATGGGGTTAACAGATGCTTATGAGGTACAATTCTTTACAAGACATACCCAAACATTTTATGAACCATTTTTAGAGTCTAATTATAATGACGTAATTGATGATGATAGAAATCTATTCACATTAGGTCATGTTAACAAACTATATCTTTACCTATATGATAATGGACAACCTGTTAATTTAGACGATTTACCAAAGGTAGATATTTTAGATTCCTCAGGGACCGTAATTCCTGGGTTAACTAATTTACCAACATGTCAAAGAACAAAAGGAATATATGAAGTTGTTGTCCCTCCTTTATCAGGTTACAAAACACCTTGCACATTTTCAGATAGATGGTATAACTTGAATATTAACGGATTTAATGTTCCACCAATACTTAATGACTTCACACTTTACCCATATAAAAATTCCCTTCAAATCGGGACAACATCTGTCGACCCAAAAATTTATGGGTTTGATTATTACGGTATTAAACAAGATGAAAAAATATTAAATACCGATATTAGAAAAGTTGGTGTTATCATTAAACAAGCTTACTCAACTCAAAAACTTTTACAAAAAGTGGACGCGTATTATCGTGTTTATGTACGAGAAGGTCAAACAGAAGTACAAGTTCAAGATTGGACTAAAATAAATAGAACTCCAAACGAATACTATTTTATGTTCGATACAAGAGATAAAATACCTAATGAATATTTCATTGATATTAAGGTAGAAAGTTCGGGTGAGATTAATACCTACAAAAGACAAATAAAATTTCAGATTGTTAATGTGAAGTAATCATAATAAATTGATATTTATAAATAAAAAAAGTAAAATGACTAACAAATCAAAATTTAACGGATGGGGTGGTAATACCGAATTTACTACATTAGACTTGATTAAAACAAATCTTAGTGGTTCCACACAAACCTTAAACATGTCTTCACCTATTATTGAGGGTCCTGTAACCATTAATAAAACACCTCAAAATGGTCCGTCTAGAACTAAAAATTCAGAACCTGTTTTTATAACTGCAACAACTCAAACTCAAACGGTATCCAATAGACGTTCATTAACAGTTCCTCAAGGTATTGATTTACCATTTACCGCAGGTACAGTTGATTATTCATTCCCTGCGGGTGGTGGTTTTGGAGTAGATGGATTTGACGGTGCGGTATATCATATTGCGGTGGATTCCGATGGAAGATATGTAATTGGTGGAGGATTTGTTAACTACTATTATAATGGTGACTCTTACAGAAATAATCGTTTAATAAGACTAAACACTGACGGTACAATTGACGAATCATTTGATATCTCATATAATGAGGATTGTTATGGTGGAGGTTTTGATGATACTGTTTACACACTTGAGATACAACCTGACGGAAAGATATTAGTGGGTGGTGCTTTTACACGATTTGATAGAGACGGTGACTGTGATACTTTTAATAGTATAATTAGATTGAATTCTGATGGTAGTAGAGATACAACATTTAATATTGGTGATGGATTTAACGGGAATGTTTACGATATTCACGTACAACCTGATGGTAAAATAATAGTTGGTGGTGAATTTACACAATATAATAATATAGACGCATATCGTATCATTAGATTAAACTCTAATGGTAGTATTGATAGTTCATTCTTAATTGGTGATGGTGATGTTGCATTTAGTGGTCCCGATGATTGTTATGTAAATGTAATTGAATTACAATCAGATGGTAAAATATTGGTAGGGGGTTACTTTACAACTTATGGGTTTAGTACTCAAAATTATATTACAAGATTAAATTCTGATGGTACTTTAGATACAACATTCCAAACAGGGAATGGATTTGATACTGAGGTTATGACAATTGCATTACAATCAGACGGTAAAATTATTGTTGGTGGGTATTTTTATTTATTTGACAATAATGATTTATTTAGTGGTCACATTGTTAGATTAAGTTCTAATGGTACGTTAGATACTTTATTTGGTTACGGATTAGATAATCAAGTACACTCATTAGCAATACAATCTGATGGTAAAATATTAGTTGGTGGCTACTTTAATAACTATTATGATAACAATAATAATAGACTTCCTATAGATGAGTTGGTTAGATTTCATTCTGATTGTTCATTTGATTATAGTTTTTCTTATGATGACATTTTAAATAGTGGTGTTGAGTATATCACCATTTTAGAAGATGATAATATTTTAATTGGTGGTTTTTTTGGTAACGCAGACCCAACGGTATACCCACTTAACTACTTCGGTAGATTACATAACTCAATTTCAGTATACCCATATACATATAATGTTGTAGCATGTGCACGACCATTAATGGACGAAAGAATTACCTATGTGGTAGGGTCAATGACTCCTTTAGAATTCGAATCAGTTCATAGTTTCCAAAGTCTACGAAATCCATCGGTGACTGTTTGTGGTTACATTGATTATAGTTACCCGTCCAATCTTATTGAATATGTGGAGGTTAACTCTTACAGTTATTGTGGCGACGCTTACATAGATAACTATAAATTAGTTACAGTTGAGGATTGTTATTTTCCTTATATTGACGATGGTATGACATTCTGGGTTGTTGATAAAAAATATGAGGTTGGTGACATTTTATATATCGATATGATTTATGACGCGGATGGTAGAACTTTTAGTAAGTTCGCCGCTCAGATAAAAACAGACGAGAATTGGAATGTCCCTTACCCTATTTGGGATTATTTACCTTCAATTAATTACGCACCTTATTCTTCTTGTGAGGAAGCGGTAGACTCAAATGGTTTAATTTATGGAGCAAATTCTTGTACAGAAATGGAAAGTACTTATCCATTAATTCATAAAGCAATTTATGGACCAACCGCGTTATTAATACCTACAGGTGACAATCCTGTTAAGGTTTTATTTAATTACTACTCATATGGACCTTATGAATTTATTTCAGGTGGAACTCCTGAGATTTATAGTTTTGTTAATTTAGGAGATATAAACTCCGAAAGTTATGAAGATTTATGTTCATTAGGTTTAACTAAGGTAAGTCCTGAAGGTGTTTTAAATGGAGGTTTCCGTAACACAGGGTTTGACGGTAGTTTAGTTTATACAATGGTAGAACAACCTGATGGTAAGATATTAGTTGGTGGTAATTTTAATGACTATCTTGAGGTTCCTGTCGGTAATTTTATGAGAATAAATCCTGACGGAAGTTTAGACGAAACATTCTACTTAGGACAATTCAATAATTATATTAGAGCAATTGCTTTACAACCCGATGGTAAAATATTAGTAGGTGGTAATTTCACAAATTATGACGGATATAATGCTGGACGTATAATTAGATTAAATTCTGATGGAACTATCGACTCAGGATTTACCTTTAATAGTGAATTTAATGGTATAGTTAGAGCTATTGCTATCCAAAAAGACGGTAAAATTGTTGTAGGTGGTGGTTTTAGTTATTACTATGATTTCTACTGTCCTCAAATTGTTAGATTAAATTCTAATGGTACTCCTGATAGAACATTTGTTATGGGAGATGGATTTGACGGAGATGATGTATTTACAATCAATATCGAATCAATTAGAAACACCCCTTTTTATAATGAAAATGGACCCGTAACTTACACCGAAAACATTGTTGTTGGGGGTTGGTTTAATTGGTATAACGGAACTAACGTAGGTGGTATTGTTAAATTGTCCCCAACAGGTGAAATATTACCTGACTTTGGTGATGGATTTAACGTTGACACTGGAAGTAGACCAAGAGTGAATCAAATATTAACACAACCTGACGGTAAGTTAGTTATTATTGGTGGTGCCGATGGAGGATACCTTCGAGATTATAATAATACTTGGATTCCTCAAAATATTGTTAGATTAGTTAAAGTTAATAGACAATATGTTATTGATGAAACATTTACAACTCGTAATTGGGATAATAATGGGGGATTTGATGGGGCAGTATTGTCAGCTTCTCTTTTACCAAATGGTAAAATTATGCTTGGTGGACAATTTAACGATTATGAAGATAATAATAGTGCTCATAATAATATCCCATATTTAGTAAGATTAAATTCAAATGGTACTTTAGATGAGACGTTTACTTTTGATTTAGATGATGATTACGTAAATAAAACTTTATTACTATCTTCAGGAAGATTATTAGTAGGTGGTAGATTTAATAGTCCTTATGACCGACTATTAGAATTGTTCATCGGAGAAGAATATGAGTTACATTCATTTATTACTTGTGATAATTCATTGTCAAATATCTATTTACCAACCAATGATACTCAATTAGGTATAATCAAAGCAAACGTAAATAATAGAGCTGCAGTGTGTGGTCTTGACAATGGAGTAATAACAACACCACAATTAACTCAAAGTGGTGGTATCGGTGGTAGTATGTACTTTGGTGGTGATAATAATACTATGGTCCAAGTTGATAACTCAGCTGGTCAATTTGGATTTGGGGGAGCAGGTGAATGGGATTTAACTATAGAATGGTTCCAATATTGGGGAGGTGAGGTAAATACGCCAGCAAGACCGTTCTCAATAGGTACTTATGGTGGTGGGACTAACGTACTTCAAATTTCCTTTGAAGGTGGAGGACTTCTTTGGATTGGTGATGGTCAAACATATAATTTAGGTCTTAATTTAACTGATTTAGAAAATAAATGGATTCATTTCGCAATAACAAGATACTTTAATGGGTCACAACATTTATGGAGTGTATATGTTGATGGTCTACGTGTCGTATCTGAAGAACCTTATAGTATTGACTTAGCAAACACATACCCTTTGGTTATTGGTAATCAAACCGATAATGATGGTATATTCAAAGGATATATAACAAATTTTAGAATAAATAACCAATCAGCTATCTATTCAGGACCAAACATAACAGTCCCAACATCACCATTAACTTGTGACGCAAATGTAATATTGTTAATAACCTCAAACGATGAAGATAATTTAGATAACGATATTTGTGCAGGACAAAGTTCATCAAATACAGGAGTGACTTGGTCAAGTGAATCACCATTTGTAAACGCACTTAATTTCTCATTATTTACCGCAACTGATTTTACAAGTTACAATAGTTGTGAAGATTGTGGACAATTACTTAGCACTATATTATACGTTAGAACAGGAGTTACTGAGTATGTTACAACACGTACAATGACTAAAACAAATATTGATAATGTATTGGCTAACGGTCCGATATTTACTACAGGAGGTGTAGAGGCTTACGAAATAATAAACTATTACTATTAAAAAAAAACAAAATTATGTCAAATATAAATCCATCATTTTTGTTCCCCAACGTTGAGGAAGCATTAGCTCCGATATCTGCAGGAACTGAATATAACGTATGTGTCTTAGACTGTAGTGGAAACACTGTGTCTATAACACCACCACACCCAACGTGGTTAAATGACCAAGGTAAAGCAGTAGTATTGTTAGACGCGGTTGCTTTAGGAGGAATGAACGGTTTAAATTCTTAACTATGAAAAAAGTTGTAAAATTAACAGAATCTGATTTAAATAGAATTATTAAACGAGTTCTTAATGAAGAAGACTTTGATGACACAATTGGAGAACCCGAATTCACTGTGGAACCTCATGTAAAAATGATTCCAAGAGAAAAACAAATACAAGGATTATTCGGCAAGTATGATGAACAAATACCTGCCGATATCCTTCGTTATATGAGAAAGAATCCTCAATTAGTAATGAATAGATTATGTCGTATCTATGGAGATAAATTCTTAGATTATGCTGAAAAGGCATATATGAACACATATAAAATCAAAGATTAAAATGAAAGTAATAAGAGTAAGTGAATCAGATTTAACAAGATTAATTTCTAAAGTTGTTAAAGAACAAGAAAATGATAGATACATGTTCTTTAGTAATTTAGAACAAATACATAGACAAACAGGTTTGTTATTAAAACAAAATGAAAACGAACTTCAAAAGATTTTAGAAAATGGACACGATTGGGCTCAAGACCATATCGCAACTGCAAAAGAATCTATTGACCAAGTGTTTGATTTCTTGATGAATGAAACAAAAAAAGACGATTCTGAAGACATGGATAATGTTATGATGGAAGGAAGAAAAAAAACAGGTACAAAACTATGTTCAAGAGGTAAGTCAGCGGCTAAATCTAAATTTAAAGTGTACCCATCCGCTTACGCTAATGGTTATGCCGTCCAAGTATGTAAAGGTAAGATGCCAGGTTTAGATGGTAAAAAACGATGTTCATCACCATATTGTTAAAATAAAAAGGACTCAGGTCCTTTTTTTTATGGAAAAAGTTTTCTAAATTTGTATTAAAATAAAAATTATGTTCAAATTAAGAAAGTTGTTTAGACGATTATATGTAAAATGGCGTTTAAAAACAAAATATAAATGGTTACAAAACGAAACAAAAGTTTCTGATACAGAAACTTTGTGTTTGTCCATATGTCGTAGTATGATTTCACATGCTAATTCTAAGTTCTTAATCGCCCCATTATCAATGGTGAGATATATTAAAAATGAAGACCTTGGGTTATTTGTAATTTTAGATGAAAGAAATATCAGTATTACTAATCACGTTTATCATTATGACGTTAAAGTGTCTCAGAGGGATTGGGATAGAATCACTACTATGTATGATGGTAAAACTGAAAAGATTAGAAAAGAATATGAGGACGAGATAATGACTCAAATTAAATTTTCATTAAAGAATATTCACGATAGAATTAAGAATTTAGATTAATCTTCGTAATTCGTTCTTTATTAAGTCTTTAAGTGATTCATTTTGTTTTTCCCTTGGTTTATAACTAACCATTTTTGGTGAATTACCTGTACCACTTTTAGAATGTGTTTTTTCAGCCTTTCTTTTTTGACTACAAGCAGAACGTTTTTCAGAATCGGTCATTTTACCCGCAACACCTGCTGCTCTACATTTAGGGTATGATTTATCAGATGCTTCAGGTCTACCACATGGTGGATGATGACCGTCAACTTTTTTACATATATTAACCCAAGGACCTTTAGGTTGACTACTACCTTTAGGTTTCTTTTTGGTTCCAAACCAAACACCCAAATCCTCAACAATTAAATCGTCAGTTACTTCAATCCATTCATTAACAGTATGAACATCATGTTCATCAGTATCATAAGTACCATCAGCGTTTTTTTCCCAAACCCCAACAACGGTATTTATGTTATTCTTTAATGTTTTTTGTTTTTTCTTATGATTAAACTCTGTATCAACAAACTCTTGGAATGGTCCTAAATGTTCTTTTTTCCATTTTTTTAATCCTATCTCCATTGGTCCGTTATAAGGACCTGCACTAATTGATGTACCACTTTCTTTTATAGGGACCATTTGTAGACCCTTTCCAGGTGTTTGGTTAATATTGTTACCATCATCATCACTTGAGGTCAAATTAGGATGTTTTTTAAGGTAATCGGATTCTTTCTTAGCTTTACTCTCAATCTTTTTAATTTGTTTTTTTGGTTCGTCCATTTTACCATCGTAACTGTCATACTCCAACATGGCGTCATTATATTTTGATACAGGAATATTAAAAGGTCCTAAAACATTTTTATTAAATTCCTTAACACCTGGTTGGAACGGTCCCACATATGACCCTCTAGCACCTGATTCCCCTGTGGCTTCTTTAAGGATTTCCTCCTTTATCTTATTTACGATATCTCTTAACATTATGAAAAATAATACTTATACTTATAAATATCGTAAACTATGGAAATGGAAGAACAACAATTATTTGGGAAATTATTTAATTCGGTCCCATTACTTAATGAAGACCATTTGGATGTATTATTACAGACTATGGATAAAGACCATTCAATCTATCTATTGGTACAAGCCGTTAAATATGCCCATGAATCAGGTGTTTATTCTTTAGGTGAATCTGAAGTGATTTCCAAATGTATTCGAGTATTATCAAAAAAAGAAGAAGTTGATGAACAAAATTAAATTAGCGTTAATTGCTCATGATGGGAAGAAGGCTGATATGGTTTCATTTGTTATGAAACGTTTACCGTTCTTCACCTCAAACAATGTTGAAGTTGTTGCAACGGGGACAACGGGAAAACACTTAATTCACGCGGGGTTACAGAAAGTTCAAACAGTATTCAGTGGACCAATGGGTGGTGATGCTCAGATTGCATCAATGATTATAAATAAAGAAGTCGATGTAGTTATATTCTTCATCGACCCTTTAGAAGTTCATCCACATCAAGTGGATGTTAGTATGTTATTAAGAATTTGTAACGTCCATGACGTTCCGTTAGCCACCAACTATTCTACCGCAAGTAGAATTATTGATTGTATCGTGGTTTAATTATAAATCAGTATTATTCATTTTAGTCCCTGTCGCAGGTGTTCCTGTTGCGGGTGTTCCTGTTGCGGGTGTTCCTGTTGCGGGTGTTCCTGTCGCAGGTGTTCCTGTCGCAGGTGTTCCTGTCGCAGGTGTTCCTGTCGCGGGTGTTCCTGTTGCGGGTGTTCCTGTTGCGGGTGTTGGTGTACTTGGTTTTGGGACGGTTTTTAATTTATCAGTCAATGCCTGTAATGACAATTTACCAAACTTATCATCCGCCTTTGCACCTATAAGAGTTTGTAACTGTTGAGTCAACGAACCTGTTGGTGTTGTTGGTGTAGACGTTGTTGGTGACGCAGGTGTTGACGGAGTAGTTGGTGTTGTGGGTGTAGTAGGTGTTGATGGAGTAGTGGGTGTAGTTGGTGATGCAGGTGTTGTAGGGGAGGATGGTATAGACTCAGTATCTTGATATGGTCCAGCTTCATTTAAAAATTGTTTTTTAACTGCCTTTTTGTGAAGATTTAATATTCTATTAGACTCTTCCTCGTTTAAAAAATATAGTTTTTTCATTGTTTTACGTTTTTAATTATTTTTTTTTAAAGGTCTAAACTTGTTGTTGTAACAGGTGCAACCGTTGTTGTTGTAGTTGTTGATGATGAATCAGTTGTTGAGGATGGTGTTGCACCTCCTCCAAGTTTTGTCTTAGCGGCTTCTAATGTTTTATCATCAACAATACCTGTTGTAGGAACACCTAACAATGTTTGAGCTTGTTTAATGTAATAACTATAACTTTTTTTAGTACCATTTGATACTGTATAGGTTTTACCATCAATAACTATTTTATTACCTGAACATGAGTAGTTAGTCATTCCTCCATCAGGTTTCCTAACCCTCATGTTGGAATAGAATTGATATCCTTTTAATGACCTAATTCCACCAATACTCCATTGTCCTGAGGTAGTTGGGGATGGGGACCCCATTTGTTTGATACATGCTTGGTATTCTTCTTTAGACTGACCGTTAGCCTCGGAAATTAAATTTCTTTTTTCTTTTTTAATCGCGGATTCATGAAGTAGTTTAATTAACTCTCGTTCACTTTCATTTATGATTAATCTTTTCATTTTAACTTTTTTATATAAATATCCCGAATTAGATAAAAAAAGTTTGTAAATGTCCGAAAAATGTGTATCTTTGTACTGTGATTGAAGGTAACGATTTAGATACAATTAATTACAGGAAATGGGGGAGGCAACGATTTAGATACAACCCTCATTTATTTTTCCAAAACCACTTGGTTTCTTCCATATAAGAACTTATGAGTATCTGATTGTCTAAATACTGTTCTAACTATTAATTTCCAATAAGTGTTCGATTCTTTTTCAGGGATAATTGCCATGGCTAATTCCCATTGATTTGAAATTACCACAAAATTTTCTTGGTCTTTTATTTCTCCCATGATAATTTTTTCGGCAATGTCTTTCTTGAACATATTAAGAACCTCAACAATTTCTTTATTATCGACAGGTCTTTGGTTGTATCCCTCGAGTTCTTCTCTACCACCACTTCTATCTTTAGAATGTTTAGTGGTAATTACATCAAAACCAAACACAATCTCAAAATTGGCCGAGATTTGCCCAATTCGTTTTTCTAATAAAAGATTTTCCTTAATTAATCCTCTTAAAGTATTCATACATATAAATACTTTTATTTTACGGTTTTTATCACTGAATTATCCTCATAAGTGATAAAAATAACACCATTTTCATTTGGTCCCACTTCTTGTCCAAGGATGTTAGTGTACTTTATAATTTTTTTGTCTTTAATTCTGTTATTAATCACAATTGGATTATAGGTTTTATACACACCATCATAATCAACTTGTTTTAATATGTAATAATTAAATACGTGTTCGGGTGAGTTATGATAATAGTGATAGTCGTTTTTGATTGTTGAATTACCTGATGAAGTAATTTGTCCAATAGATTCCCATACTTCACCATTCACACTGTGTAGAATTTCAAAATAATCTGAGTTATGTTCTGACGCGGTTGACCAATATAAGTAGTTAGTATTTGAAACGGGTTTACCTTCAAAATACAGTAATTCAACAGGTAGGATACCGTCAACATGGATTAACAAATTTTTATTTACCGTATTACAACTATTTGACACTGTAATCTTAACTTCACCATCAGTTGTTGTTGTTGGCCAAGTAATACTTACTGAGTTAGTGTTTGAAACATTAGTGACCCAACTTGATGTACTACTTTCCCTATAATCCCATTGATATGTTGTTGCATTTGGGTCTGACGGTATTGAGTAATTTTCAGTTGTACCTGCAATTATGTTTGGATTACCTGTTATTGATGAAATAGTTACAACTGTAGGATTGACGGTTATAGCACCATTTGATGTGACTGTACCGCAACCACCCGTAAGAGTTATAACATAATTAAACGTACCTGAAACTAATGGAGTTCCCGTAATCGTTACTACATTACTATTCCAACTTCCCGACACTCCCGTTGGTAATCCTGAAAAGGTAGAACCTGTCGCACCTTTTGTGTTATAAGTAATATTAGTTATTGAAGTGTTTTGACAAACAGTTTGGTTATCAGTTCCTGTTATTGAAGAAAGTGTTGATGTATTATTTACAGTATTTAAATATATTGTAAAAGTTCCTGGAGTGTCATATGACACATTTGTAAAAATTCTTAAACGATATGTTGTATTCATTAAAAGACCTGTTATATTTGTTGGATTTGGTGAAATTAAATTAAAATCACATGTAGTATTTAATCCTGTTGCCAATGTACCACAAGTAGTATAAATTTCAACACCAATCCATGTTGAGGTCCCTAATGACGCATAAAGGTTCATTTCAGTATTATTTCCCGTATTAAAATAATACCACACATCTCTAATAGTTCCTGTGGCATCACAAGAAGGATTTGGTAACCCATCAGTAGTTATAGAACCGATAGTCGTCCCAATAGTTCCTGTGGTGGAACCAGGACATTGTAATGTTAATAATGAGGCGTTAGAACAAGCGTCATTTGATGGAACCGCAGGTGGTGTCCATATAAATGTTAATCCCGAAGTTGGGTAACAGGTCCCTGTTGATGTAAATCTAACCGTATGTGCGTTTGATGTACCTGCAGTTGTTCCATTCGGTGCTCCCCAATTTGGTGTTGCATCAGGAATTGCATTTGTTAATCTTCTATTATTAAAATCAGTATTTACAGACCCTCTTAAACCAACCATAGGTGTATATTGAGTACTACTAGTAATTGTGGTCATATTACCATAAATGATACGAACAACCCCTGTAGATTTATTTACCCTTACTTGAAATGAGAATCTTTCATTTTGTACAAAGGGTGTTGTTGTTGAGTATCTAGCAACATTTTGCCATTGGAATATAACTTCAGTACCGTTATCTTGCCATCTTCTTTCATATACTTGACTTGAAATCGCGGTACTTCTTAAATCCATACCCATCGCAGATATTACTCCTGAAGCAACTCCTGCAGAGGATATTGGTCCTGTAACATTATTACCTGTTGTTGTAGTATTTGGATTTAACCAAACCGAACCATCGGCGGTCATATTAACTGATGTTATAGTTGTACCATTAAATATAAATTGGGAACCTACGGGTAGGGTGAAATAACTACCGTCAGTATCATAAGCGGTTGCACCCCCTGTAGTTGTTACTAATTGTGTACCAGCAACTATTGATGTGTATGTACCCGTAGTTTCACTAAATGTGTAGTAACTAACCTGTGAGAATATTGATGAGGTAATTAGAAATGATAATAAGATTAGTATTTTTTTCATAAATGACTTTTTTAATAAGTATTATTTAACAACATAATATTGACGATAGTTAACCATAAAATAAATATTGTTATGAATAAATCTAACCATTTAATTAGCAAAACATATGAAATAAAAAAAGGAGACAATTTCTTGTCTCCTTTTGAGGGTTATTTTAAGTTGTTGATTATCTCAATTCTCTTAAATCAAATGTACGTACTCCATCAACAGTGATACGTCCGTAGAAACGGTTATTAACCATTTTCTTAGCGTATCTTGTCATAATACCTTTGATAGGTGTGAAGTTGAATGGGTTATACATTGTAGGTGTTAATTGTAATGGTACGTATGGTGCGTAGATGTAACCTGTGTCTAACAATGACGTTCCTTTGTGTCCAATCAAAACTTGGTTTGGTGGGAAGTAAGGGTCACGGTAAACTTGGTAACGACCAGCTAATGTACCAACTCTTTCAATACCCATGTTGTATTGGTCTTGCTCAGGAGACGCGTTAGATACGTGGAAGTATTCTAAATCATCAAAGATTGCAGAAACCTCAGAAGAAACAACAATCCAGTTAGCTCCACCTCTTAAAGTAGATTTGTGGATTTGTGCTGACAACTGATTGATTGCAGTAATCAATGTTTGGTTCCAATCTTTTTGAGTGTAGTTAGTTGTGTTTTGGATTCTTCTCCATCCGTTGTAGTCCCAACGTAAATTCCAAGCCGCTCCTTTACGTAAGTCACGTAAAATTTCACGGTCAATCTCAGCTGCAACTTGCTCAGATAACAATGCAGTTAACTCAGCCTCAGCGTCGATGTTATGGAAAGCCGCAACGTCTTGAGCTAACTCAGGAGACCATTGTGCTCTTAATTTTCTTTCAGTTACAGAAACTGTTACAGAATCCAATTCGAAAGAAACCTCACCGATTTTGTCTTCAAATTCTAATTCTTTGTAACGTCTAAATACTGCAGAGAACGCGTTAGGGTCAACATTAGCACCAAGTGTAGTTCCTGTGTAACCATCTAAAGTACCACCACCACAATCAGCACATACTGGACATGATAAGTCAACTTCTAAATAGATACAACCTGTTGGTGAACAGATGTCGTTAAAGTAACCACCGTTACCACCACCTTCGATGTTACCACCGTTAGTAGGCCAAGGTGCTTGAGCTCTATTATTTAAACCATTAACGATTCCTTGTCCGTATTGTTGAGTAACAACTCTAAACAATAATGAATTTGGACCTTGTGCACCAAATGCAACTTGACATCCTGTGTCAGCTGACCAAGTACCATCATTAGCAGTACCGTTAGCATAAATTCTTAAATCAGCTAAGAAAGTTTCTGAGTCATACTCATTACCATCAGGTCCGATTAATTTACCTGAACCTGCAGATGCGAATCCACACATAGAGATAATTACTTTTCTAACGTTTTGATTATCAAAATCGGTTCCGTTAGAGTCTTGTAAACTACCATTTGACCAAACTTGTAAAGTTGTATCAACTGTCATTGCTGACCATTGACCTTTAGAGTAATCAAATAATCCTGGAGGGTCTAATTGACCTTCGTTACCTTCGTAAAATAAATCATAAAGATTTTTCTTACCGTAAGTTGAGTTTTGACCGTAACCAATACCTGCTTGACCATCTGCAGCAGTTGGTCCATTAGGTGCTCCAATTGGTGCGTAATGTGCTCCTGATTCACCTGCGTAATCATTTGCTGGTCCTTGAACTTGACCTCCATTATAACCTTGGATTTTAGGTACGAAGTAGAACAATTTACCGATAGGTAAGTTCATAGCTTGTACAGATACGATGTCGTTCGCTAATAATTTAGAGAATACACGTCTAACGATAGGGAATACAACAGTTTCGAAAGAACCTGATGACCCTTCTGATGTAGCCTCGTTGATTAAGAAAGACGCTTGGTTTTCATACAACTGTGCTACGTTTTCTTTTAGGTGGCCTCTAAGACCTTCAAGGAATCCTAATTTATCCCATTTGTTGATAGTATCTTCTTTGATAACTTTAAGGTGTTTTAACCCGATGTTACCAACAAGACCTGATTCTAATAATGCTCCCATTTTTTGGTTTTTTATTTGTTTTTAGTTTATTTTTTATTTAATTTTAGCCATTAAATCTTTCATTCTAAGGAATTGAGGATTTTCATATGTTTTTGACTCAATTAAGTTAACTGCCGAACCTGTTGTAGGAACGCTTTGGATTTTACGTTCAAATGACTCATTCATTGGTTGACTTGTTGTAGTTGAAAGTTCATCTTTAATGACTTTGTATAGTCCTTTAGATTCTTTGATTGTTTCTACACCGTCAAATCTTCTTAATATATTGATTTTTTCTTGTTTAGATGTTGAGTGTTCTGTAAACAAACGTGTAGCGTATGCTAAGTTTGAGTTGAATACCGCAACCTCATTCAATTTATTTCTGAAGATGTTTAACGCTTTTCTGTATTCTTCATTCTTTTCTCTAAGAACTTGTAATTCTCTTGAGTTACTTTCTTTAAGTGCCGTGTTAAATGCAGAACCTGCTCTTGGTTTTGGTAAACCACCTTTTCTTCCTGCTCTACTTCCTGCACCTAATGTTCTAACTCCTTCTTTGGTTTCAACTTTTTTGACCATCTTGTTTTTTCCAAGTTTGTCACCTGAGTTTTCACCTTCTTTATATTCAAATTTCGCTTTACCTGTTCCAACCGATTTTGGACCTTGTTTCATTTTTGTTTTGAAACCTGTTCCTTGATTTGGTTTTTCGTGGTAAACTTTTACGTTAGGACCTTTTCCCATTCCAACTCCTTTTGGTTTGATTGACTTTTTAGATTCCATCATTGCTTCAAAATCCATGTCTTCTTCGTCCATATCTTCTTCATCATCAAATGAAAAATCCATTTCTTCTTCGTCATCCATGTCTTCTTCGTCATCCATGTTAAAGTGATGTTTCATGAATTGGTTTTCAGAATGTCCCCATTCGTCTAATTCTGCTTCATCATCGTCAAAAGAAATTTCGTAAACGATTTCTTCTTCACTGTCGATATCAGCGTCACCCATTAATTCATCATCTTCTTGTTCCATCATGTCTTCCATGTCCATTTCATCTTCTTCCATCATGTCCATGTCCATTTCTTCAGAGTCGTCCTCGCCAAAAACTTTAGAAACAATTTCGTCAATAGATTCATCTTCATCGTCAAATGAGAAGTCTTCTTCTTCTTCCTCATCCCACATTTCATTAAATTCCATTTCCTCTTCGCTTTCACCAACAATCATGTATTCTTTATTAGCTTCGTTGTCTTTAAGGTTAATGTTACCGTTAGTATCTTTTGTTACTACGATATTATCCTCAGGACCCATCAACTGAAATACACGAAGAACTTCTTCGTCTGATTTGCCAGTTAAGTCAATTGGTTCTTCCATGTCATCACCCATCATTTCAGGGTCCATGTCCATGTCATCTTCAACGTCCATATCTTGGTTATCTGCCTCAGCGTCCATGTCTTCCATGTCAGCATCAACATCTGCGTCAATCTCATCTTCATCTTCTTGTTCGAATAGAGATTCTTTTACCAATTCTTTGATTTCTTGTTTCATTGTTGAAGCAAGTATTCCTTTTGCATTTTCGGCAACCGCTTCCTCCAAATTTTTCATTTGAATGATTGCATCTTCTACTAATGATTTTTCTTTTGCCATTTTGCGTTTTATATTTTTATAATAAATATTACCATTTACCAAAAAAGTTTAAATAAAACTAATTTGACAGTGGATTATTTATTCCTTAATAAATATTACCCAAAATGAGAAAAATAAAAAAAGGAGACCTTTTGAGTCTCCTTTTAATTTAATTATTGAAATTTTTAATCTTCTATCACTTCATCAATTTTACTTTCAACAATTGCCGTAATTCTCCAATCTTGAGAATACGTTTCAAAAACCTTAGTTACTTTTGCCTCAACATCTGTCGGGCTATATCCTCTAACTAATTTTTCCTCTCTTAATTTTTTAACTTTTCCTGATTCAGAATCAACTGAGTCAATTGTTACTTTTGCAATAAAATACTTTTCGTCCATAATGTTTTTTTGTTTAATATCCTAAATAATCGGATAATTTCTTCATTAAGTCAAGTGATTTGTTTCCCGACGCTCCAACATTTCTTTCAACCGACATTTTCTTTTCCTCTTCAAGATTCTCCTCAAAGTTGTTTTTATCTTCAGGATTTAAGAAAAGATACGCTCCTGGTGTCGAAGGTGAAGAAACTAAGTCGAAACAAATTAATTCAAAATCATCCTGTACTTCATTTTGTTCCCCTACTTTTTTTAGTGAACCAACTCCTCTTGATGAGATACCAAGTGTTACACCTTGTCTTAAATAGTTTGCCGCCATATCACCTTTAGTTGATACAATACCTCTCTCATGGAATCCTGGACTTGTAAGTAATTTTAACTTACCCATTAATGTTGGTCCGTCCCACCAAACTTCTGTGATAATATGAGAAACTCTATCTAAATCAATCAATGAAGATTCAGGGTGATTTAACTCTGACAATGAAGTCCCCTTCTCAATCATTTTTTTATAATTATCCGCTTCTCTTTTTAATATACGTTCAGGGTATATTCTACCATTTCTGTTTGGGGTATTATATTTTTGTAGTACGGCATAAAACTCAAACGGTTTGGAATGGTCTAACATAGTTTTAGATTCCATAATGTATGAATTGTTCTCCGTTGTTGGTGATACGTATCCCGCATCGTATTCTATCAATATTCCCTTACCCGATTGGCCAGGTTTTAAAACTTGTAAACTCATCTTTATTTTTTAATAATAAATATTAAAGATTGTTGGTTTATTCATAGATTTCGGTAGTTTTACCTTTTTTACTCAAATAAAATTTGAAATACTCGTTCTCACCAAATCCTTGTTGGAATATGTCTTTAGCCATTTTTTTAAGTGAATCTCGTAATCTGATAGATTTAAAATCCGTTTCAGTTTCTTTGAGGTAAATGTTTATTTCTAAATTTAGAAATGACTTTTTTCCGACAGTTAATCCACTTGAACGTAAATCTAAATCAACAATAAATTTGTCATCGAATAATAATCTGTCTAAACTGTCATGGACAAGGTGTTTAATTTGTCTACTGAGATTTAGTACAACTCTGTTCCAATTCTCAGAATCTTTAAATGGTTCAACCCATGTTTGAATGTTTAAGTAGAGTGACCTGAAGTTAATTGAATCTACAGTCCCGTAGATGACTTTAGCCGTTTTGAACCCTTGGATTTGTGAGGTTTTCCCCTTTTTCATTAATTTCCATATTTTTATAGTTTATTTTCCAAAAAAATAGGTATATTTGTTTCAATAGTCAAAATAAATCAAAATCGGTAGATATTTGTAATATATGCTAATAATCAAAGTGGAAAAAGGGAATATCGAAAGAGCCCTAAAAATGTACAAAAGTAAAGTCATTAAGACAAGACAAATGACTGAGTTAAATAACCGTAAAACCTTTGTTAAACCTTCAGTCACAAAAAGAGCCGAAATTAATAAAGCAATCTACGTTCAAAAAACTTTTAAATCAAACGAAGATTAAAGAGTGTCCTTAAGACCTTTTAATTTGAAGTAGGATAACTTGTCGTATTTTTCAGACGTTACTTTTTGGATGGTTTCGTTAATTCTAATTAACGTAGACTCATCTGAATGTTCTTTTAAGTTTTCTAACTTAACGATAACGTCATTTTTTATATTATCAAAATTATCTTTTAATTTAGACTCATCTTCAGATAAAAGATTTATTAATTCTTTTTTCTCAGTTTCATTTAACCCCTCCATAAATGTTGTAATTGTTTTATTAGCAACATTAACCATTGTACTTAACGGTAAATTAACAACTTCTTTTTCAAGTGGTTTATTTTTCTTTAATGATTCTGAAATTACTTTTCTACTTTGTAATCTTGATTCAATTGTTAGAACGTCTGTTGAAAATAAGTTATCGACATTTTCGTAATTGTTTTTTGTTTTAACATTACCAACCCACGATTTAATCTTTTGGAATTCATTCGGTTTGATTTTATTAACTGTATTTTCATAGATAGTAGTACACTCATTAATGTAATCACTTACTACAGACTCACTCAACCCTTTATTAGAATTCAACTCATCATATAAGTAAAAAAGTTTACTAACGTTCTTATTATCAAGAACATTAGTTTTAAACTTTTTTAATTCGTCTTTAATTGTGTTGTTAGAATATGACTCCAATAACACTTTTTCTATCTTAGATTTTAATATACCAAACTTAATCATTTCTTTGTTTTTTATAATAAATATCAATCTCTTAGAAGTTTATTCAATTTCTCTTCCATTTCACCCAAAGAATTTTTTCCTTTTGATAAATCAATAAAGGAATCTTCATCGGTTAATGAGTCAGATTCTAACAATATCTTTAAGTTATCTCTCTCAAAAGATTCAGGTGTTATTCCCGCACCTCCACCTGGTTCAGGACCTGGCGGTGGTGGCGGTGGTGGAGCTCCTCCTTCATCACCCCCAGGAGGTGGTGGTGGAGCGGCACCCGCGTTAGCAGTTCCTCCTGATTTACTACCGTACAATTTATCAACAGTATCAAACAATCCTGTGTGAGTTATTATCGTTGCGGTATTTGTTAATTCAGCACCCGCTGCCTTCTCAATACGTTGTTGTTGTAAATCAAGTTTAATTTCTTCATCTGAGAATCCTAAAATATGTTTCTTAGCCCATGATACAGATACAGGAGCAATACCCTCAATCGCGGTAACCGCATCTTTGTATAGTAACATTTTTTCTTTCCATAAATCAACTTTAAGTAAGTCGGCTTGTGAAGACGGGTTAGTTAAACCTAATGTAAAGTTTGATAGCTCATCTTCAAACCCTAATAAGAATAAATGAATAATTGCAATTTTGTTCATCTCAGCAATCATACATTTCTGTATTCTATTAATGGTTCTCGCAAAACGGATATCCATTAAAGATAAATTTTTACCGTCTCCCACGACTTCCTCAAAACCTAAAAATGCTTTTGGTATACGTAATGCGGTTAATAATTTCTTTTGGATGTACTCAATGTCGGCAATTTCCGATAAATTTTGTGCCCCAGGTAAAGTGTCAATAGGATTTGCTTGTGCAGGGTCACGAACAGGGATAAAGTAATCTTGGTCAACCGCCATTTGGTTAAATCTCATATCAACGTTACCCGTTTTAGAATCTACAACTTGGTCTCTCTTGAATTTATTTGCAACACGTTGTACATACGGTTCAACGTCTTTATCATCCATGTTACCAACAAAGACTTTAAAGACCCTTCTTTCAGGTGCTCTTGATGTTCTATAAATTAACATCGCATCTTCAGATAACAATAATTGTTTCCAAATACGTCTTGCTTTTTCCAACATAGAAGTTCCGTATGGAAGTTTTCTGTCGTCACCTAATAATCTAAAGTGAGCAATTTCCCATGAATTAAATTCCATGTCTTTCACTTTCCACTTAAATCTCAAACCTTTATTTTCTTGAGGTTCTTCGATATTTTGTTTCGCCGCTTGGGCAGGCATTCCCCTTTCTAAACGTTCAATTTCGATGTTTGGTAATTGCATACAACCAATAATACCTTTCTCAGCGTCTAATTTTAAGTAAACAAAATTATCCCCATATTTACAAGTATTCCTTGTCCACATAGGTAAATTGGTGTTAATATCTAAGACATTGTTAAATAAGTCAGTTAATATTGATTTAATTCTTTTTGACTCAGAATAGATTTGTAACATATATCCATTCTCATCTGAAGTAGTTGATTCTTCACCATAAATGTCTAACGCCGCAGAAATTTCAGGGGTGTATTCCATAGATTCATAATCATAGAATGATGCTAATCTTGTTGGTTCATAATAAACCGCTTGAGTGTATAAGTTACTTTCAATCTTAGTCCATTGATTGGCTAAGTAAAAAGTTTGTTGTGCTTGTAACAACTCTTTATCATACTCCTGTTTTGATGGAGTTTTTAAAAGTTCTTTTCTATCAAACTTATATGTTGGGTAATCCTGATTTAACAGAGCGTTAGGTCCAAACGCGTGGGATAACCTCTGCCATACCGTTAAATTACTATTATTATTATTTTCCATATTACTAATTTAATTCTTATCGGGAATAACTAAATAGTTATGAATTCCCCTTGTTGTTGGTATTATTATTTGTATTATTATCAGAACTACCTTGTTGGTTAATTTTATTATCCCCACCAGGTTTTACAGAACTAATACCTTGCCCTGGAACGTTTAACTTACTTCCGTTAAATTTTCTACCCGACCTTTTTCTACTGACTAATCCCATTATCTTATTTTCTTATAAATATTATCTATTACCAAATAACCAACCATACTTGGCGTATTCTTCCCTACCAACATTACTATTTGAGAATTGATTAATTCTTTCACCACCGTATGGGATGACAGGATTAAATTCAATCTCTTTACCAACTGATTCATTGTTCGTAACCGCCCATGAATTAATCATCGCCTTTGTGTGTTCTGTTACCTTTGTTAAATTACTAAATGATGATTCGGCAACATAAGTCGCCATTGCGATTGACATGATTAAGTCATCATGATGACCTTTTTGGTGGTCAGGTCTACCATTGATATAAACAAACGTATTCATTTCATTATACAGTCTTGAACTGTAGATTCTGAACTCATGTCTCATGACCTCCTCAAAGGATGCGATAATCTGTACTCGTTTGTTGTTAAAATTGATACCAGGAATTTTTTCTAACGCCTTTGGGTCGTACTTCCATTTGTTTGCGGAATCAACCCCATCAATGTATAAATTTTTATAACCCATCTCTTGTAGTTTTCTTGCGGTAGATACTCCCATCCCACCCGTGATATCAATTACGACAAAACACGAATACATGTTAGCCCATTTATAAGAAATTTCCGCCATGGTATCAGGTGGTAATTTACCAACATATTCTGCAACTTGTTCTCTACTATCAAAATCAATAATTTGAAACGAACTAAAATCCTCACTATCCCCACGAGATACGTCAATACCCATAACATATTTGTGACCGACCACAGGTTCTTTCCATATCCATAAAGCATTACCCATCATTTTGTTTGATGGTTCTTTAACCATATTTTCTCTAACCTTCTCCATTAATAGAGAATCAAATACGTTATCCCCCGAACCCAAGAAGTTACACTCTAACTCCTGAGAAACTTTACGTTTATCGTATTTAAGTTTCTTAACCATCCCCTCAAACCAAATAGAACATGGTTTGTAACCATCATCCATAATCTTTTTAAGGTCTTCATAATTCCTATCTTCAAACGGAATCGGTTCCCAACTTAAAATTTGGTCTTGTGTATATTCTTCTTTATTTAAGAGGTAATGGATTATATTATCAGTTTTGACTAAGTATAAATCTTTAGTATAACGAGGGTCTCTGAACCAAAACATTTCAGTGATTTTAAAATCATTCATATTTCTCAACGCTTGGTCGTAGATTTCATAATAGATTGGGTCATAACCATTCGGTGTTGAAACCACAATTACTTTACCCCCTGTGGATAAGGACGCCATACATGCTGACCAGAAATCACTGTCCGCCTCAATAAAGGCCGCCTCATCAAAGATTAGAATTGTCGGGGTAAAACCACGTAAGGCATCCTTTGATGTTGCAACCGCCTTAACTTCACAACCATTTGTTAACTTATAATGTTTTTGTGAGTTTTTTTCAGGTGAGAATCCCGCGTTTGTCCATGAAGGCCATTGTCCGACAAACATCTTTATTTTATTCGCCATCTCCAATGACGTATCAAGTTTGTTGGCGATGATTAGGATTTTCTCAGGTTTTTCTTTTTTCGCAAATACTAATTTCTTAGATGTCCACGCGGCGGTTACTGTTGATACACCCGCCTGACGATACTTTAATGCGATATTCTCATTAAAATTTTCGTAGTCGTTTAACAACGAAACTTGGTCAGGGAATAATTCTAACGGTACGTATTTAGAAACAGTGTTATCGTAAGTTTGTAAATATGTTCTTAACGCATAAGGAGTATCCCTCATACATTTTACATACTCCATCAATAACTGTTCTTTAGTTAAATTCATAAAACTATTTCTATATAAATATCAAAACCCCCATTTAAATTAATAAATGAGGGTTTTACATAAATTTAAGTTATTTTTTAGAATCCTAAAGAAGATAAATCAATATCATCCAAATCATCATCGTCATCTCCTGACATACTATCTTCGTAATCTTGTTGTTTCAATTCTGACACAATTTCATCAACCATTCTCTGAATAAATTGATTTCCTCTTGGGTCTCCTTGTAAAATTAATTTAGCGATTTTAAAGAACTCTTGAGCATCTAATTTAGAAAATCTCATGAATAGGTAGTGTTGGATATGTTTCTTATCGTCCTCAAACAATTCCATCGGATATGTTGAAACAAACTTCTCCCAAAATACAGGTCCTAATCTTGAATCCCAAATCTCAGCAGGTAATGTATCTTCAGCACCCATAACCATTTCTTGTTGTCTTGGGTCATCAGGTAAACCATGAGTTCCAAAAACTTCGTAAACACCTTTCACTAATTCGTGAATAAGTAATGGGAATGTTCCCGCTCTCGCTTTAACCGTTGGTGGGTCAGTTTCTTCATCAACTTCACTTTGGCCCATTTGTCCACCACCTGACGCCGCCATATTTTCCATGTCAGGAAATACCCAATACAAGTGTTCCATTAATGATTGTGTAACACCATAAAGGTTTAACAATCTTGGGTCCAATCTATTAATTTCATCTGCAACTAATACATACATGTGACCACCTTTAAACGCCGCCCCTTGGATTAATGAATTGATGAATCGTCTTTTTGCTTTTTCTAAGTTAAATTGTTCAAACGCATCAACAAAGTTTAATAAATCTTCTGAGTGTTCTTCCGATTCTTTAAATGCGTCTTCAATATCCTCTTTCTCAGGTTCCTGAGGTTGTGTTCTCATACCTTCTGCAGATGACATACCTCCATGTACTAATTTAGCATCAAACTGTAAAGCTCCTTGAGGGATACCCATTTCTTTCTTAACTAAATTAACCGCCAAATTCTCAAGATATTCTTTGTTACGAGATTCTATCATTGCAATTTGTTGTATACCACCCATGGCCATTCCCATAAGGTTCATAAGAGGGTTTCTTCCTTGGATTGCGGTAGTGTCTCCCAAATAACGTCTAACCTTATCAACAGAGTCTTTAAAACGTTTAGACGCAACTAATTCGATAAAATCTCTATCACCACCTGGCATCGCAGGATGTTCATGATAAGGAGTTTGTTTTGACGTAATTTTTCTTTCAATCCCAGGTTCCATTCTTTCAGGACCTTCGTAATCAATCGGTGCTTCTTTTAAAGATGATTTAATTTCATTTAATAATGAACGTTCTTTTGATGATAATCCTTCAGACATTAGTTTCCTCTCCAAGTTTTTTTTGATTTTAAATATTTTTTCCATTTTCAAATTTGCGCTCATCTTACTTTAGTTTTATCCCAATCGAGTTGAATGACATCCATGTCGGTAAATTTTCCTTACCCGCTTTTGGTGCCTTTTTAGGTCCTGGTTTAGGACTATAAGGTGTTGATGGTTGTTTTGTCCCAGGTTTTATTTTTGGTGGTGCAATGGTCGGTGACGCTTGTTCCCCCATCTCATCTTTATGTGCCTTAGGAGCCTTTTTAGGTCCTGGTTTAGGACTATAAGGAGTACCAGGTTTTTTAGTAGTTTCTCTTTCTTTCTCTTTAGTTCTTTCTTTCTCTTTAGTTCCTTGTTCAGATACTAAATTTAAAAAATCTTTTTTAGACATTTTAGGTGAAATGTGTCTCTCAATCAACCTCATAATTTTTCTTTCCATTTCACTTTCACCCATATTAAGACTTGGTGAAACTTTACTTAAATTTTCTTTTGTTGCTCCCGCCGCGGCACTTGCAACTTTTTTATAATAGTCACCCATATTAAATTCTTCTTTTGTTTCTTTCTTGTTTGGTAATTTTCCAAAGTTAGTCTTTTTTGCGAATTCATCCGCCATTTTACACCATTTTTTTTGTTCTTTAGTTTTACCGTCTCCACATTTAGCGAAGAAATATTTTTGTTGTTTTTTCGATTCAAACTTTTCACTTAGTTCTTTTTCTTCAAACATACCCATTCCATCAGCACTTGCATCAGGGTCATTCACAACATCTAAAGTATTATCTTCTTCCATTGGTGTTGCAGTTACCGAATTATCACTAGGATTTTTCTTAATTGCGTAACCTTTATCATTTGGGGGTAACGTTCCTCCTTTATCACCAACTTTATAAGATGGTTTTGCGGGTAGTGGTGTAACTTGTTCTGATAGTCTATTATACAACGCGTTTATTTGTCCTTCATTTAAGTCTGAAAGAAGAGCTCCACTAAATCCGTGTTTGATTAATTGTAAAATTTTATTATTAGTTTTCATATACAACTTTCTTTTCAAATTCTAGAACAATATCTCGTTCATATAATTTATTTTTTACAGACTCTTCGGTTTCTCCAAAACGAAATACTAATCGTTTTATAACCTCAAAGTCCACTTTTTCTGTTTCATTTTCCCAAGATAATGCAATAACTCCATCAATTGCATCAACCATTGAAAAATAATCGGAATTCTGAATTACGGATAATGTTATTTCATCGTTTTTCAAAACCCCTACTTTATTGATATGTTCTAAATCAGGTGGTGATGGGTAACCATTAGATGGTTTTGATTCCCAAGAATCTCCCCATATATCTTCCAAACTATCGGAGAAAATAAATTCATATATATTATCCCCTTTATAGTTCGGTCCTAATTCATTTACATAAATCAAATAACTCATAAAATACTTCCTTTTGGAGTAATTTTAAGTTTTCTATTATTAACTTCAAATACTAAATTACTTGTTTCTTTTGATTTACCAATAAGTTTTGCTTTTGGATATTTAGCAACTAATTTAGTTGATGAGATTTCCTGTGCAACACTTTCAGATAAACTTTTAATTCTTTGAGCCGTTTTTTTATTCTTGTCTAAATCGGAGATTTGTTTTTTTCTTTTCTCTTCCATTAACACTCTCTCTTTCTCCTCAATTCTAAAATATTTTTTTAGAATATTATCGACTTTAGATTCTGAAAATAAACCTTCAATCATCTCTTCCATTCTTGACGCTTCGTCATCTTTTAATCTATGGTCTTTAATTCTTCTACCTTTCATTCTGTGTCTCGGATATTCATCATCCATATCTTCAGATTCTTCCATATCAAAAATACCTCTAACTAAATCTTCACTTTCGTCATCAGATAAATCATCATGACCGTCAAAATCCTCAGCCATTTCACCTTCAGGAGATGCTGGTGGTTCTGCAGACATTTCTTCTTCACCTCCCATATCACCCATATCTTCCATACCTTCTTCTTCACCTTCAAATTTAGACATAATTTCTTCTTTGTCTTCTTCTTCTAATGAGTTTAAGTCAAGTGCGGATAATACAGAATTAATAACATATTTAATGTCGTTTGAAGTCATTTCATTTTCTTCATCAGCACCAAATGCTCTTAATTTTTGAGCCAATTTACCTGTAAGTTTTTGAATTGTTTTAAGTGTAACAGGTTCATCGTCTTGAGGTTCCTCTTCACCACCCATATCTTCCATACCCATATCTTCCATACCCATATCGTCAACAGGAGCTTCTTCAGGTGAAGGAGCGGGTGCGGGAGCAGGTGCGGGTGCAGGAGCAGGAGCAGGTGCCGCTTGTTCGTCAGTCGGCATTTTTAAAATATATCTGTCACTATCGTCTTCACTTTCAGTAAATAAAGATAAACCTTTCTCATAACCTTCATTAACGTTAACTTCTTTAACGATTAGATTTAATCGTTTTAACGCTTGAGAATAAGATGGATAAAATTTTCTATTTTTCATAGGTTCAACGTAATCACTTGTTGATTCATTAATACCTTTTTTAATAACATAACCGTTTTTTTCTTTTACGATTTGGTATGTATGACCATCAGATAATGTTTTTTTAAATTCTAATGATGTATCTTCATTAACTCGTTGAGGGATGTTTTCTTTGTATCTCGCAATTTCCATAATACGAGTCAACTTATCCATACCTTGTAGTTTTTCACTTCCAATTGGTTTTAAATTTCCCATTTCAATGTTTTTTTGTTTTAAATTATTTTATTATAAATATACCGAATAATACAATTCGTAAGTTCTTTGTTCTAAAAATACCATTATGCGTAAATTTCTGGTGGTGTCACATCTCCACCTCTTAAAACTTTTGCAACTAAATCACCCGTACCCCATGTTTTTAAAGATGTACATTGACTTAATTTATCGGCACCAATGTCATTTTTTAAACCATCTGTGATACAAGTGTAATATGGTAGACTTAATGTTTTAACAGTCGCTTCAATACCATAGTTAGGGGTTGAGTAATTTTTAACCCCAACTTTATTATAGTTACTCATTCCTGAATCTTTCTTTAATTTAAAAGTTGTATTGAATGGGTTATTGGTCGCTTTACCTCCTTCACCTTTTCTCCATGCGTAAAGGAATTTCATATTTTCATCTGTGATTGGTGCTCCTATACCATTTAGAATTGACTCATAAAATTCTTTGTCGTTACCCACATTAATTTTATCAAAATCAGATATTTTTTGGACTTTACTTAAATCGGCGTCTTTAAAACCTTTAGATAATAACAATTCATTCATTTTAGTTAAATCGTCACTATTCAGGATACCATCAGGTGTGATATTATTTTCCTCCTCAAATTTTAATACTGCGGATTCTGTTTCAGGACCGAATAGTCCATCAACCCCCCATTTAGGTAATGAGTAACCTAATAATTGTAAGGTGGTCTGTATCTTCTCAACATCAGAGTCGTAAGGAATTTTTTTACCAGGTCCTTTTAAGTTTTTGTATTCTTTCCCTGATGATGATATTGTTTCTAAATTATTAACAAACGTTGAGTCTGTTTCAGGTGATTGAGTTTCATCTCTAGAACCTGTAAAGATTTTACTAGAATTAACTAATAATTCTTTTAAGTGGTGTCCTCTTGGTAACCCAATGTGTACGTGAGTCATAGTCTCGTGACCAACCCATTCAGATATTTCACCAATATAGTCACCAACTTTAACAGTATCACCTTTTTGTAATTTTACATTTTTTAGATGGGTGTAAAATATATCAGGAAATTCTCCATTCCCTTTTATTGATACTTGTGTCCCAAATATTTTACCTGAATTTTTACCTGTATCTCTAACTTTCTTTACCGTACCATCTGTGTAGGAATTAACAACAGTTCCTGGCGGTGAAAATATATCCCAAGCATTATCTGATTCCCAATTACCAAGAGCTCTACTTCCATGATTTTTAGGACCGTTTTCTAAATCAGTTTTAAATGTTCCACCGATATTTGTTGTTGATTCTTTTAATGAAAGTTTTTTATCAACTAACTTATCTTTCATCTCACGGATTTTTTCTAAATATCCATTTCTTCTTAGTATCTTAAATACAAGATTTTCATCTGAATATTCACCACCTTTTTCTAAACCACATTCTCTAAACTTTCTAATTTTAGTAACGTATTTTTCTATTAGTTTTTTAGCGGTTTCAATATCCTCATCTTGGATATTTTCCTCAACTCCGTCAATAATTGACATCCATTTTTTGGCTTTCTCTTGAATTTCCCCTACATTAATATCTACAGATTCTTTTGGTGGTTTTATAACCCACTCATCCATTAGTATGGAATATCTACCCGCACTTTCAACATCTCTTTTAATCGAATCATCCTCAACGTAAAGTTCTACATCATAACCAAAAATTGTAATTTTACGTTTAAGACCATAAACGGTCTTTCTTAAACGAAAAAGTTCATCGTATAATTCTTGAGTATTTTTAGGGAATTGACCGTAATCAGCAATAATATGAATGTCAACATCAGAATAATTTGACCAATTGTAATTGGCTAATGAACCTGTCATTATGATATCACTTACTACGACATCAACTCCTAAAGAGTCAATAAAATCATAAGCAACCTCAAGTAGATGAGTCCTGACTTTAGGTCTCATTGAATATTCATCATTCCCTGACTTATCCCAAATTTTAGGATTTAATTCATCTTTTAATTGGAAACTCTGTAAAATGCTCTTTAAATTACTCATCAAGTATAAATATTTGAGTAATCCTATTTATTACAGTTTTTTGTATTTAAAAGTTTTTGTGATGTTAGTACTGAAGAATTTTCCTTGTGATTCGGACATTCTAAACTGAGTATAAACTTGATGAGGAACCTCATCATATTCATATTTTAATCCGTTCTTAAATTCTACGACCATTTTTTTTGTTTCAGTATCGTATTCTGATTTTACAAGGTTACTTGAAGTAATTTCATTCAAAATCTTCGTCCCCTTGATTTCTTCTTTTTTGATTGCTT
>Ga0222712_10000256_pt1 | contig 74994 bp, 109 predicted proteins | sample C33_657DmetaG_FD_165043 | JGI IMG/M metagenome (GOLD analysis project Ga0222712, IMG submission 165043) | Estuarine water microbial communities from San Francisco Bay, California, United States - C33_657D | ecosystem: Environmental > Aquatic > Marine > Unclassified | place: USA: California... | reverse complement strand
CTCCTGTGTCTCCTTTTGCTCCTTGTGCCCCTGCGGACCCATCATCTCCTTTAGCTCCCTGCGCTCCTGCAGATCCGGCATCTCCCTGAGCTCCTTCACCTGCTGCTCCCTGTGCTCCAGCTGCTCCGTTAGCACCCTGTGCTCCTTCTGCTCCTTGAGCTCCTTCCCCAGAAAGAACAAATATGTCCCATTCCGCTAGATTATTTTCAGGTGCTACCCCTACTGTTATCGAATTTACAGTTCCTATGTAGGAATTGCCATTATATTGTACTACATCGTTTTCTCCGTATGGTATATTATTAACCCATCCACCCATCCAGGTAATTGAGGATCCATCTGCTCCTGTTGCTCCCTGAGCACCCTCTGCACCCTGGGCTCCAGAACCTGCTGGTCCTTGCGCTCCTGTTAATCCGATGTCCCCCTGAGCTCCGGTTGGACCTGAATCACCCTGTGCCCCAGAACCTGCTGGACCTTGTGCTCCTTGTGCTCCCGTTAATCCAGTGTCTCCCTGAGCTCCCGTTGGACCAGCCTCTCCCTGAGCTCCCGCCCCTGCTGGACCTTGTGCTCCTGTTAATCCAGGGTCTCCCTGAGCTCCCGTTGGACCTGGATCCCCTTGCGCTCCTGAACCTGCTGGACCTTGTGCTCCTGACTGGCCAGATGTTCCGCTAATTCCTTGAGCTCCGGTTAAACCTGTATCACCCTGTGCTCCTGTTGGACCTGGCGCTCCCTGTGCTCCTGTTCCCGGCGCTCCCTGTGATCCTGTAGATCCAATGTCTCCCTGAGCCCCTGTTGGACCTTCTGCTCCCTGTGCTCCTGAACCAGTTAATCCCTGAGCTCCTTGAGCTCCGGTTGATCCTGTGCTACCCTGTGCTCCGGTTGGACCTTCTGCTCCCTGTGCTCCTGAACCAGTTAATCCCTGAGCTCCTTGAGCCCCGGTTGATCCTGTGCTACCCTGTGCTCCGGTTGACCCGGTATCACCTTTAAGACCTTGAGGTCCTGTTAGACCCTGAGCACCTTGAAATCCTTGGGATCCTTGAATACCTGATGTACCAGCAGTACCTGATGTTCCAACCGATGTCCTATTGTATAAATACTCAAGGTTATCATCCATCTCATTGATGGTTAAAGCCGAACCTTTGACGTTTCTTAAAATTAATGGCATCTATTTCTTTGAATTTTGACTCTATCGAGTTCATTTATATATTCAAGAAATATGATTAAACAGGAAAGAAGGTGATTTTATTTTAGAAAGGGAAAAAATGGCTCTAGAGAGACAAAAAATCAAGGTTTAAAATATCCTCTGCAATTTGTCTCCCAAACTCCTGATCGAAAGAAAAATGTATACCTCCTTGAAGTCTAGATCTGGAAATTTTTTCAGACAGTTTTAGAACATCGTTTCGGAGTTGAGGTATTTTTTTACCTATTAATCCTCCCATAACGAATGAATCTATAGAATGACCCGACGGATATGCAGGACTGCATGCATCTGTTGTTTGAGAAGGGTATAACGGGATTTCCAATTCGCCTGCTAATTGGTGAGGTCTTGGATAATTAAAAATGTATTTCAGATGAAATGTTATAGGATCTAATTCTTTGGATATCTCTTTAAGATCTTCTACAGTTATATTATCTACTCCGTTGAGTTTTAAAAATTTAACGAAAATGCCTTTCATATCATGTTCAGCATCTTTAACAAATTCTTTATCCTCTGGGGTTTGTGAAGATCCAATTAGAATTAATTCTTCTAGGGATTTTATAGCATCTTCTGAACTCTGCGCCGGAGGAAAGGTGGAAGTCCACTTTTTCCAAAGATCTGTGTCTTTCACGGAGGAATATAGGGATGATCCTTGATCCATTTTTTCTTTGTGATCCATCTGAGGGGTGCCATATTTCAGATTAACCACATCTTTTGGATTGGAATACTGCTCATTAATGTATGATGAAAAGTTCTTTATCATAGTCTTCCTTCTGCCTTATTCTTCGCTTTCATATAGCGATCTGTTAGTATTCTTTGTCTGATTAAATCTTTTCTGTCAAAATCTGAATTATTTCTAACTATTTGAAACGCTTTTTCCAGGGTTTCAACCATATATGAGCAATCGTATAATGCATCATGCGCTCCACTCGGGTCAACACCAAGTCCTGCAGCTACCTTAGGAAGCGATGATGTGTAAAGCTTCCCACTTGATGATTTACCGAAAGTATCCAATATACTTTGGGCTTCTGGATCAGTATCTGCTAATCTTTGAAGAGTTGGTATTAAGAAATATGCAAAGAAATCTTTTGTATCAAATACCTCTGAATTCAGTCTTTGAAATTTAGCCCTGACATTAATCATTGGCATATCAAATGGTGAATTTTGAATTAATAAAATGCTTTTATCAAATTGTGCAACAAAATCTACCAATTCGTTTATAACTACCTGCTCGTCTTGGAATTTTCCTCCGCTTACGCCGTATCTGTTATATTTAAGTGCTCCCTGAATTTCAGAATCCGGTAATTGTTTTAATGCTTTAATTTCTGGAGTTAAAGAGATCTTCTTATTGTATCTGCTAATTTCCAAGAATGATAGAGAATCATAATCAAAAGAAAAAGCAATAGCAGCAATTTGAGTCAATTGATCTATCCTTGGACCTTTTAGCCCAGTAGTTTCTGTGTCAAGAGCAATGAATACATGGTCCTTTCTTTCCTCTAGCCAATTGAAAAACTCTTGGGTTGAAAGATATTTTATGGATTCATTAATAAAATCTAGATACTTCTTAATCATTGATGCACGTGTTTTGCATCTATATATCAGAGATTACTTTTAAGATAATCGCATTGATATGTCTCGCATGTTTCTGGTCTGATATCATATACCATACATGATTTAACTACTGTATTGTAAAAGATGCAGGGGTTTCTTGGATTATTTAGATCAACTCTGAATGCAGGATATGAAGTTGGGCTTTGCCATGCGGATTTGTCGGGAAAAAGTCTTTTTCCTTCTTCGTAATCAATGAATATTGACTCGTAGCTGATCTCTCTTCCGAGCTTTAATGATAATGATTGAATGAATTGCTTAGCGTCCTTATGTGGACCTATGATATAGTCACGTGCTTCTATTGTACAGCAACTTCCATCATATCCATCCTTTCCAAAACATTTTTCGCTGCAGATATTACAATTGGTAGACATGATTTTAAATTTGGTTGCGGGGACAGGATTCGAACCTGCGACCTTTGGGTTATGAGCCCAACGAGCTACCACTGCTCTACCCCGCTATATAAAATTTGTGGAGATGCGGGGATTCGAACCCCGGTCTCCGAAAGAAATAATAATACTAACGTCTCACACGCTTAGCTAGTTTTTCTTGCCTAACAAAATAAATGGTTCCTATTTTGACATCGTTACCAATAACTGTGTCGAGTTCACTTGTATTAAGGTAGTCCTCTGAACGTGACCTTATTCCTTTTTGGGTAGAAATCACACCTTGGTACACATTCTATTTTAAGTCCCACGATGTGTGCGGGAGTGATTAGGCAGCTAGTGCGTAATCAGCACCTACGAAAGACATTGCGTCTTCGAAAGTCATGGTAGATAATTCTACGTCGTTTACTTGTTTGTACCGAGATTAAAGAGGATGAGTACCATACCTCTGCGTGTAGTATTAAAATCCACATCCGGATCAAATGCCATGTCATCCCCAATATTTAAAAGAACTAATTGAGGATTATATATTCGGAGGAAGATTTAGTTTCTTGTAAATCCTAGTTAACCGGTTTATATAACATAGGTGCAGTTCCATAAACAGGAAGTTTTCCGTCCCATTTATTAATGTACTCCAATTGCAATAACAGTGGTGTTAATGTCTGCTGTTTCATTCTATTTGATTCAGCTTCTGCCTTTGCAGACGTTAGCATAGCCTGTGCATTACCTTCAGCAGTTGCTACCTTAATCTTAGCTTGTGCTTCTGCAGTTTTAACTTCGTTCTCAGCTCTTAAAGCTGCTTGTACCGCATTATTTTTAGCTTCAATAGATTTCTTAAATGTTTCTGGGTAGATCAGGTTAGACGTGAATTGATTAATGATAAAACCCTCTTTTAATAGTTGTCCGTCTAGTAATCTGCGAACCTCAATTTCAAATACTGCTCTGTTTGAAATTAATTCATCCGCAGTATATTTATTAGTTGCCAATCTAAAAGCATCATACACAGCAGTTTTTAAAAAGCCTTCTTCAATATCTTCTAATGGTCTACGATACTTACTAAAGATTGCTGGTACTTTATCTCTCTGTACGGAGTAGTTCATAATAGGAGAAACACTAAATTCAGAACCATCTTTGCTATTTACCACAAATGAATTCTCTCCTTTATATTCTTTGTGTTGAATAAAAGTTGGAAATTCATAGATTGCAGTTGTGAATGGATTAAAGAATACCATACCGGTAACTGCAACAACATCATCCACGCCTTTATTATCCCCGTACTGATTCACCTTGACGCCAACGTGTCCTGCATCGATCCTCTCACAAGAGAAGAATAAAAAGGTTAGTGTAAAAAATAACCCAACCCCAATTAAAATGTTTCTCATCATCTGTTTTTGTTTTATTTGTTTTTTTAATTTTTCTTGTTGTGCTTGCTCTTCCCTCTCTTTGATTTGTTGAGCATATCTTTCTTCGAAATTCATATTACTATTTTTTTGCTTTCTTTCTTGTTTTTACAAAGGGTTCATCGCTCTTAATTTCGGGAAATTGCTTGGAATTTTTCTTCTTTTTTGGTAGCTTATCCTTCGGGATATAATCCAATTCAGTTTCTCCCGGATCCTCAGAATCTTCGGCTTCTTTTTTTCCGTCTGATAGCATTTCACTTGCATACATAACGATGAACATGACAAAGAAAACCAGAATTGCACCTCCTATTATATTCTTTATTGAACTCGGTGCGCTCATTAGTGGGAACGCTAAAAGATCAAGAGAGAATCCTGCTACGAAAATAATCAGTAGGATCTCCGAGAATTTGTTGATAAAAATCTTTTTTAATACTCTTTTCATTTGTTATTATTTTTATTTTGCCTGCTAAATTCGTCATCGATATCTTCATCTCCCCAGTTTAAAAAATCCTCACCTTTGTAATCAGGATGATTCTTTTTCATGTTGTCAATACCTCTAACCCATTGCCACGATATGAAAGCAACTACTATAAACATTAATCCAAAAACCGGTGCGTATTCCATAATTATTATTGTTTTAAAAATTTTAAAATCTTTTCTTTGATACCTGATTGTTTAATTCCTTCATCTTCTCTTGGCGTCCAAACAAAATTTGTAAGTCCCCAATATCTTTGATCCTCCTGTCCGTCGGTATAAACAATGTCGATACCCATATTTAAATCATCAATAGCAACCCAATGTGTTATCTCTGGATGATCTCTTAAATAATCCAGGATTTCAAAATGCCTCTCCTGTTCAAGATCTTCAAATCTTTGATAGTGAAATTCTCCTATTTTAGGAGCCTTTCCGTCTTTCATGAGATCTCTGAAATATGGAGTACAATCTATGGGTTTCTTTTTGATCCCCTGTGACTCGTAATATTCACCCATCTCCTCAACAGTGGCCCATCTTTTCCAATCAGATGAGACAACAATTTCAGCACCAGTTTCTTCCAGTATTTCATTTAATGTGTCAATTGCTTTTTTGTCAAAATTATCGAATCTAACCTCCACAGGAAGTTCATTAACAGATTGGCTCATCTTTCTGCCATACTCTTTCTGCTTCTTCATTCTACCTCCCCAATTATTAGAAAGACATATCACTCCATCGTGATCTAAAAATATTACCTTCATTACCAAGTATTATAATCTGTTAAATCTAACTCGTCTCCGTCTGCTGCTCTCACCGTTACTATTTCTCCTATTCCGGTTGCAGTAAAGCAAAAAGTATATGCTCCTCCGATTGTTCCGACATAAAGCTCCCCGTCTTTTTTAGTTTTAGCATTTCTCCATCTCTTATATTTTTTATACTGTTTTTCTGTGACCTCGAATTTAACAGCAATTTTTTCAGGCTCCGGCGGAGTATATGTTCCATTCATAATTTGTTTCGCTCTTTCTTTTGTCTTTTTTGATATCATATCTCTAGTATAAATGGAATGATCTCCGATTCTTCATTATATTCGATGTAATCCGTTAGCCAGATTTTATAACCATGACCTGTTTCAATTTCAACTAATTTTTTCTGCGGGGTGTGACCTACTATTTGATTCAATCTACATCCGTACTGCTCGAGCTGTTTAGGTCTTACCCATAAAGGTCCTCCATACATACTCCATCCCCCACTTGCTCCATCGACCTGAAATATCTGTGGAATTTCCATTTCAAAAGCATGATTCAAAATATCCATCTCAGTTTTAAATTCTTTCAAATCTGGGTACATTTTTAGCATATCCGAAAGAACCGGTTTCAATAAACCAGCATGGGTCCAAAGATATTCTCCCTCCTGATACGCCATTTGAAAAAGCTCTTTGTTGTGATCAAATAGAATTTGTAAGTCCCATTTAGCCTCTGGTCTAAACCCGCTGCAAATTTGATTTGGGATAAAATACTGAACATCATGATTTCCCCAAAGAAGAATCACTTTATCCGGCATTTTCTTTTTAAACATAATAATGTCTTCCAGATTTCTCTTAATCTCAACATTTGATACCGTGAAGCTATCAACATAGTCACCGATAAAAACAATCTTATCTACCCCGAAATATGGATAATCATCCTTGAACATTTCATCACTGGGATCCGCACCATTTTCGACCATAATAGACCATTGCTCGAATTCATAACTACTCCCATGGGTCAGAAACTTCCAGGTATCCCTCCCGTGAACGTCCCCTATTGTCATTATTTTTTGTCCCATGGTGTAAATATAATATAAATCCTTCCGAATATAAAATGTAATACTATTTGTTTACTATTAAGTTTCGTTTTGGTGAAATCTTTCATCCTTAATTGATAAAATAAAATGATGGTATTGAATTTAGATTATATCAGGGAAAAGATAACAAACGACGGGGAAATTCCTGTACCTTTCCGCTGGTCACATGGTGCAACGGATTCTGATCTAGGCGATGGACTATTAATATACTCGCTTATCCAGTTTACAAGATCTAAAAATTGCGTGTGTATTGGGAGCGGGGGAGGTTTTATTCCTAGGATAATGACACAGGCAAGAATAGATTTACACGGTTCGGGAATATTCGAAGGAAATCCCGATTACAATTGGGGAGATATCGGAGCTACCTACGTGGTAGATCCTTGCAATGGAATCGGGGGACAATCCAATATGATGGACGAATCTGGATTCTATAGATCTAATTTCCACCCAAGATTTATAAAAGAAACATCAGAGAAAGCATTCTATGATTTCTTTATAATGCAAGACATCAAAATAGATTTCTTATTTATAGACGGCGATCATTCATATGAAGGGGTTTCCAAGGATTTTAATATGTACAGCACGATAATGGAAAAGAATGGGATAATCGCTATACACGACACAGATCCAAGCTTTTCAGAAAATTATATAGTAACAGAGGACCAGAAAAAGGATTTCCATGATTTCTCAGGTCCTTCCCAATTCGTAAAGGATTTTAATAACGATGAATGGGAAATTTTTAATTTATTCAATTATGGAAGATTAAAAGAAAAACCAGCTTCGAGCGGTATAACTATATTAAAAAGAAAAAATGCTTAGAGTCGTATCAGTAATAGGACACGGGGTTAATCTTATACCCCACTTCATTCAACATTATAGTAAATTTAATGTGGATGAAATTTTGTTTTACGTCTATGAATCGGATCTTTATCCAGATTTAAAAAAACAGGTAGAGGAAAAGATAAAGGATCACAAGAATGTAAAAATCTGCGGATCCAGAAAAAGTAGGGGTTTTGACTGGGAAGAGGTAACCACAATTTATAATTCTTGTAAATATGAGCATCCTAACGATTGGTGGATGGTTGCTGATATTGATGAATTTCATCTTTACAACGATCATCCAAGAAGAATAGCAGACGACTGCGAAAAAAATGGGTGGGATTTGGTTAGAGGTGGATTTGTTGATAGATTAGGAGAAGATGGTGAATTCCCCAGAATAAGATCAGGAAAAGACATATTTTCTCAATTTCCACTTGCTGGGTTTTTTAGATATCCACTAAGTAATGCCTGCCCAAATAAAGTTTGTTTGGTAAAGGGGCACGTTCAAATAACTTCTGGCCAGCACTATGCAAAGATAGATGGCTATACAACATGGAAATGGCAGGGGTGGAATCATCCATTAATTGCTCCAGTTGAAAAATACTCGGTCCAAGTTCATCACTTCAAATGGGATTCAACGTGTCTAGAAAGGATCAAGGCTGTGGCGGACGTAAATTCACAATATGCATTTTCATCCGAATATAAAAAGATGTATGATGCTATAATAGAGAATAAACTAGACGTAAGCGATCCTTCATTTATGTTCGAGCAGAATGTAAACAGCTATGATGGATACACTTCCTGGAAAAAATTAATAAAAATTATCACATCCATATAAAAACAGAAATCATGTCAGTATCTAAAAAAACAGAAAATCCACAAGACCTGGAAATCAGAAAGGTTAAAGCATTAGAAAAGATTGCAAACTGTATGGAAGACCTAACAGCTTGGGTAGAGGAGATAGACAAAAACGAATGGAGCAACCGAATCCAATTCTATCTGTCTGAATTCCACACTAAATTCGTAGAAGAAAACGATAATTTGAATGAATAAACTAGGAGTAATAGTACCTCATCGGCACAGATGGGAGCATCTTCTAGCATTCAAGAGACATCTAATAAATTATCTTGACGAGAAAAGGATCTCATTCGAGCTTATCATTATCAACCAAGATGATGCTAAGCAATTTAACCGTGGGATGCTCTTAAATATTGGATTCAAATACGCAAAAAGACTTGGATGTAATTATGTGGTATTTCATGACATAGATCTTCTTCCTGTTGATGTTGATTATAGTTATTCACCATTCCCAGTTCACTTGGCTAAAAATATAGTGGAGGTAGAATCTGGAAATACAAAAAAGACTTTCGATCAATATTTTGGTGGTGTTACTATTTTTCCAGCAGATGAATTTAGAAGAATAAATGGTTACTCAAACAGATATTGGGGATGGGGATTCGAAGACGATGATCTATTATTAAGATGCGTTAGAAACGGATGTGAGACTGATTTTGGATTTGTTAAGAATTCAAAAAAGAAATTCACAGCATTATATTTTAATGGAATTAATTCTTACGTCGAGATTAAAAACAATTTTGATCTTGATACGGATCTAACATTTTTTGTTTCTTTTTATCCAGAAGATATCGAGTGTGATCACACAAAGGATTCGGACGTTTTTACAGCATTTAGCTTACCTGGATATGACACTGCAGTTTCTTATAATTCTTTTCAGAGATACAATTTTGTAACATTCGATAAGGAAGAAAAAGCTTTTTACGTGAATTCCGATATTAAAACAAACTATCAAACTACAGTTTGTGTGACAATATCATTAGGAGAAAAGAAAATCAAATTCTATCAGGATGGTGAATTAATAGGAGAATCTGAGGGATTCGAATCTTTAAGGTCATATGATGATGTTGATTTGTTTTATCTAGGAGCAGGAAATCCACACAGAATAGGAGATCCTAATATGTTTAAAGGACTGATAGACTCATTTGCAGTTGTCAAGAAATGTTTATCCAAAGAAGAGGTAGAGGAATTAACTAAAAATCAAAAATTTAGAAAATATAAAATTTCTAACGAGCTACATCTTCTTTACAATGCAAAAAGTATCAGAAATTATCGATTGGTAGATCAATCCGGAAATAGGAATCATGCTAGAATATTCAATTGTGATATCAGGGAAATGGAAATTCCATCACACAAAAAATTAGAAATTCCCAGAAGGAGGAAGGGATTATTCAAAGCACTTGGTCACAGTGAGAATGGATTCTTTGAAAATAAATGGAAGGATCAGGCAACTAGATGGAATCAATTGAGGTTCATCAACGAGGTTTCTAAAAATTATAGTATGTCATCATCAGATGAAGATGATGGTGTATTCAGAATCAAATTCACAGAACACGGAATAAAAAAAGACAAGAATATAACTTGGGTAGACGTAGGCATATGAAACATAAACTTGGAATCTGTATCCCATACAGAAATAGATACGAACATTTACAAAAACTAGTTCCGCACTTGACAGAATTTCTGAACAAGAGAGGAATAGAACATAAATTCTATGTTGCAAATCAAATGGACGATAAACTCTTTAACCGGGGTTTAATGAAGAACATTGCAGCCAAGTTTGCTTTTGATGACGGATGTGATTACATAGCATGGCACGATATTGATATGATACCAGTGTCAGAAGACTGTGATTATTCCTACCCAGGAGAAAATCCTGTTCATATAGCAACCAAACTATCAAAGTATGATTACAAATTAAATTACGAACAATACTTTGGCGGGGTGGTTCTTTTTACCAAGGAGCAGGTGGAGAGAACAAATGGATATTCTAATAACTATTGGGATTGGGGAATGGAAGACGATGATCTTTTTTTCCGTGCTCATTTCGAGGGATACTCTAACTGCAGGGTGTATAAAAAGTACGATCAGAAGAATGTTGCAATTTTTAATGGGGAGGATTCATGGATAAAGATTCCTCACAAAAAAGAAATGAATCACCTGTTAACCAAAGATCACACCATAGCGGTTTTATTCCGGGCTCAGCAACAGAATGAAAAGTATAACGAATGGTTAATAGGGGAGGAAGATAAACAATTTATAGAATTTCCAGTTTTTAGAAAGCAAAGCTATTGTCCATATTCAATCTCTTTCAATAATTCAAGAGCAGTAACAAGCATGGTTTACAACCAGGACAAAACTATGTTTTACAATTGGCTCAAAAGAAGTGACGAAGAATGGACATGGGTGACAACTTCGTATAAAGAATCTGAGTCCAGATTTAACTTTTTTCTTAATGACGAGCTTGGAAAATCTAACGAAAAGGGCATCAAGGAGGAAAAATCCACTTACATATTTGGAGGTATGTTCAATTACGAAGATAAAAGTCCGATGTATTTAGGAACCAATGCAGATAAAGGAAATCCTATAAATTTCAGGGGAGAGATAGCAGAATTACTTATATTTGATAAATTCGTAGATAATGCTAGTCAAATATCGGATTTTCATTCAAAGAAAATAGATCCTGTCTTGCATTATGATTTTGAAAATATATCAGCAGAAAAAATACCAGATTTAATAAAAGGAGTAAGAGCAGATCATAAAAATGTGGAATTTGAGAAGAAGGATTTTTCGGTTACTGATATGCCAATACCATTTAGAAGAGAAGGAGATTTTGAATGCATGCCACATGTTGACGAAGGATTAGTAAACAATAAATGGGCTAAGGGAGAAACAACAGCCAGAAACGAAAGAAGATTTGTTACAGAAATGCAAAGAAGATCCATAGATTACAAGAGCGACGGGATTAATAATATGCAATATGAATTAATCACGGCGAAGGATCTTGGCAATAACGTACTTTTAATAAATTGTAAAGCATAATGAGCGATCAAAGAATTTTTGAGGAAACAAGAAAAGAATTAAATTCAACTGGATGTGGGATGTGTCTCGCTAAGTGGACACAAGTTACTATGCATCTTCATAATGGAATGACGCATTCATGTCATCACCCGATTCCACATAAAATTCCTTTGAGCGAACTGGAAAATAATCCATCGGCTCTTCACAACACCAAGCACAAAAAGAAGGTGAGAAGGGAAATGTTAAATGGGCAAAGACCCGAGGAATGTAATTATTGTTGGAAGGTGGAAGATAGTTCAGAATCTTTTTCTGATAGGGTTTTCAAAAGCTCAGAGCCATGGTCATTTCCACACATGGACGAAATTAAAAATCTAAGATGGAGCTCAGATTACAATCCAAAATATGTTGAGGTTAATTTTTCAAACACGTGTAATTTCAAATGCTCCTATTGTAGCCCTATGTTTTCTTCCAAATGGATGGAAGAAATAGAAAATCATGGGGGATATCCAACATCAACAAATTTTAATGATCTTAAATGGCCCAGGGAAACCGGACAAATACCATACAAGCATTCAGAAGAAAATCCATACGTTGAAGCATTTTGGGAATGGTGGCCAGATCTTTACAACGACTTACACACATTTAGAATAACTGGTGGTGAACCACTTCTTTCAAAAGACACGTGGAAGTTATTAGAATTCATAGCAGAAACCGAGGAACCTAATAGAAAATTAAATCTTTCAATCAATACCAATCTTGGTGTTCCTAAAAATCTGGTAGAAAAATTTGTGAAATTGTGTAAAAAAATAATTGAGGAAAACAGGGTAAACGAGCTAATAGTATTTACCTCGTGTGAAGCATGGAAAGAACAAGCCGAATACATCCGTTTCGGGCTCAATTTTGACCACTTCTTCGAAAATGTAGAAACTATCCTAACCGAACTTCCGAAGGTCACAGTGAACGTTATGGCAACGTTTAACGCAATGTCGGTGTTTGGGTATTCTAAGTTAATAGAAAAGATATTCCAGCTAAAAAAGAAATACCAAAACAAAGAAAGGTATTGGATATCTGCCATACAGCTAGATACATCCTATCTAAGATGGCCAGAGCATCAGTCGGTTAAAATACTTAACGACGAACACAAAGAGCTCATATTCAAAGCTGCTCAAAAAGCATTCTATTACGCAACACCTGAATTCACACACGATAATTATGGATTTTCCGATGTTGAGATTCAAAAGATAAAAAGAATCTATGACTATGCTATATCAGAGGATGGATTCGACGTTGAAAAAAATAGAAAAGATTTTGTATTGTTTGTTGATGAACACGATAAAAGAAGAGGTACAGATTTTATAAAAACCTTTCCTGAACTAAAAAAATTCTACGAAGATGTTAAAAATAAAAGAGGGTGAACCCTGGATAATGTGGCCTAATATATTAGGACAAAAATTCATAAAAGATCCAGCAAATCACATATTTGATTATGAAGGGGATTTTAGTTTTAAGCTAGTCTTTGAACTAGAGAAAGAAATAACTAGAAAATCAACTCTATTTGCTAAACTTCCCAGCTACCTTGGAATAGATCTGGAGGAATATGGCATGCTATTAATTGTTACTGACGGTAAAGGAAAAACTGAATATCTTTCTTGTAACTTTGAATGGGAGCCAAACAGAAAATATGAATTGTTGGTAACAAAAGGAAATGGTGTAATAACTGTTTATATAGACGGAAATGCATTAACCCTTTATTTTATAAACGACAAATTAGCAGCAGACACAAATTCACATATAATATTTGGAGCTGGGAATTTCCCGAAAAATGAATTTAATCTCAATTATCTTGAGGTAATTCTTCATGAACTGGAAATAATAAGAGACGAAGAAACTATAAGTAAGCATGTATTCGAAGAATTCATCCACGGAAAAAGCTACGATCTAACAGATAACTGCAATTTTCTACACCAAATATAATTTAGACTATGTCAAAAGAACTGATAGACTGGAGAGAAAAAAACCTTAATAAGATAAGCAAAAGCTTTTGTGCAGCGAAATGGTACAATGCAAGTATACATCTTGGACATGGATACACCGGATCCTGCCATTTACCCCTTCCGCATCCTATAGACTTGGAAGAAATAAAAACAAATCCTTCTGCAATTCACAACACAAGGCATAAAAAGCAAATGCGAAAAATGATGCTTAGTGGCATTAGACCTGCAGAATGCTCTTATTGCTGGAAAATAGAGGACATAGGGAGAAACAATGTATCTGACAGGGTTTACAAAAGCATCATCTATAACGAGGAAGACATAGCTAAAATAGAAGAGACCGATTACAGAGATGATATTCTTTTAAAGACATTAGAAATAAGCTTTGATAGAACTTGTAATTTTGCGTGTAGCTATTGTAATGCAGGATACAGTACCACGTGGGGAAAGGAAATTCAGCAATTTGGTCCATATCAAAAGATGAGAACAGATTCAGCGGGTGCATACCGAAGTGACGGTTCTTGGTCAGAAATATTTGGAAAGTATAACGAAAGGAATCCATTCGTACAGGCTTTTTTCGAATGGTGGCCAGAGTTATCTCAAACATTAGAGGAGATCAGAATTACAGGGGGAGAGCCTTCTTTGAGCCACAATTTTTGGGATTTCATAGACATATTAAAATCCAACCCTTCTCCTAATCTAAGACTTGCTGTTAATTCAAATCTCGGAATGACAGAACAAACATTAGAGAAGATGATAGCAATGTCACACACGATGGACATTAAAGAAATGGACATCTATACTAGCAACGAATCCTATGGAAGACATGCAGAATATATTAGAGACGGATTAGTTTACGAAACATGGAGAAGCAATCTTGTTAGCTTAATCGAAAGAGCTAAATTAAGATCTTTAACCATAATGATGACAATCAACAGTTTATGTCTATTTAGCATCACTGATTTCTTGGATGATATGATAGAACTAAAAAAGAAATATGGTGCAAATAAACCAAACGTTGATCTTAATATTCTAAGATGGCCGGCATTTATGTCACCATTAGTTCTTCCTGATGAAATCAAAGCTGAGCTTCATGCAAAATTGAGTAAATGGTTCAACGAAAAAATGACACCCAATTTATTCAGTGTTGGAGAATTTGCTCAGGTTCAAAGATTATTGGATTACATACAGGTTGTAGAGAAAGGGCACAATACAACAGAAGACGATAAATCGATACTACACCATGATTTCAAAAGCTTCTATGTACAATATGATAGTAGAAGGGGTAAGAACTTCAAAGAGACTTTTCCAGAATTAGCTGAATGGTATGGGGCTATAAAAGTTGATCAATCCATTCCAGTAGTTAATCTTAACGATGGAAGAATAACGCACTTCGAAACAGGTACTTATCCATATCCACCAGAAAAACCTATATAAGGGTTTTAGCCTTTTTTATAATTGGCTCTTTTGCTGGACAAGGAAGAGTTTTCATAAACTCCCTGTGATCATCAAAAATATGGGTTTCGCTTAAATTCTTCAGATCACTTTCTATAGATTTTATAACAGATTCTGCTAGAACCTGGTGACATTCTTTAGATGGATGGTGATCCTTCGGAGGATCCTGAAAGTTATCATAATCTGAATTTATGGTAAGATGCGAGTGTTTGGACATTAAATCTCTTATGGACGAAAATTGATCCCCTCTGTATTCCAACGGGATAAATCTGTTGTACATAAAAATATCAGATCTGATTAGATTTAAATAATCGTTCTCCCAGCAGAGTATTTTCGTTTTAATTCCATTGGATTCAAGGAACTTCATCAATCTTTTTATTTTCTCAATGTATGTTTCCTTGTGCTCTTCAAACCACTCATCGATAGTTAATTTTCTTTCTTCTATAAGCCATTCGTAAAATTTACCTTTTGATGATTTTTCGTGAATCAAGAATTTATGTTCCTCTCCCTCGTATTGGAAGTAAAATCCATTTCTATTCGGTTGGGATGTTTGTATTATAACATATTCTATTTCGCTAAAAGAAAATTCCTGATCTGTTAAAAATCCAAATTTTTCCCCAATTCCAAATGCTGAATTAATAAAATCAATCGAACTTTCTTCAGATCCTCCATTTTGCTTAGACACCAACTCAAACGTGTTGAAATGATTTGCAACTATCCTGGGATATCTCAGTGTTTCCATATATCTTTTATGGGCATCTGTGATAAGACTAGCATCATAACAATCTGGTTCAGGCTCGACTAAAGTATTCAATCCCGAATAGTAATATAATCCCTGACCCCAGGTAAAAGAACAACCAGCAAAAATCAATCCCTTCATATTATTTGAATTCTTTATTATTCTCAAGATACCAATTATAAGCTATAGCCAATCCATCTTCTAGGGGGGTTTTTGCCTCCCATCCTAATTTTTCTTTGATTTTATTAGAATCTATTTTTCTAGTTGGTATCATAGAAGGCTTTCCACTAATGAACTCTGTCGGTGCATCATAGTCTGCAATCTTTTTCATCTTCTCAAGAACATCAAGAACTGAATATACTTTATTAGATCCAACATTATACACCTCGAACATTTCAGTTTCTTTTTCCATTACCGTCTGTAGAGCTTCTACAAAATCTTCTACGAAAAGGAGATCCCTTAATTCCGATCCGTCACCCCAAACAGGAATCGGGTTCATTTTGTCTGCTACCTTTCTTATTGTTGCTGGGGTAACGTGACATTTATTGAAATCGTACTTATCATGAGGACCAAACAAATTGGCTGGTCTTATCACAGTTGATTTCATCTTTCTTGGGAGATATTTTCCGTAAAGTTCGCACTGAACCTCTGCGTATCTTTTCATCCAGCCAACTGGAAAATATACTGGATAAGGTTCATCAAATAGAAAATCTGTTTCTACCACAGGCTCATCACCCTTTGGTGGATAAACGGTATTGGAAGAAATGAAAATATAGTGCTGTACATTATTCCTCCAAGCTGCATCTATAAGAAAATTATTCATAGCAACATTTGGTGTAACGTGTGCTAAAGGATCTACTACAGTATCAACTGCATTTGAGGTTGAAGCAGCGGCATGAAAAACAACATCAACGTCCACTGTTGCGATTTTACACCCTTCGTATGTTTGTAGATCATGATATGTGTAATTAACACCGTCATGAACCTTTCTAACTCCTCTTCTATGAAGATTTACTCTTAAATCTGTATATCCCTCTCTGACTAGTCTTTCAGTTAAATTTTGTCCAACCAATCCAGATCCACCGGTAATTAAAATTCTTGAATTCTTGTTTATCATATTATTTTTTTCTTTTCTATTTTTATTTCGTTCGGGAAAATTGATTCTAAAATCCCATCTTTGAGTGATATAAAATTTATATAGGTATATCTTTTAAATCCGTTATTAACCATCTTTACTTCATGTTTTATGTTATTCTTTGCAAAATCCATCACGCAGAAATTATCAAAAACTGGATCTATTATAAATTCTTTTCCTGTGCTGGTAATTATTCTTAATTCCCCTCCCCCGTTATTATGAGCAGAAGGGTCGGAGAGATAGAATATAATTACACAAAGTCTTCCTACATTAGCTCCATCGTTGTGAATGTCTATGAAATGTCCATCTTCAAAAAGTGCCATAGATCCTGATATCTTAGCCTCATTCAAAGCAGCGGCAGCCTGTGGGTAAAGATCCTTTAATATTTTTGTGGCTATCTCGCTGAAATATGACTCTTTAGGATACCTAAAATCCCACCATTTTTGCCAAACGTGATATTTATTCTTTCGAATAAATGCATCTCTCTCCGCAACTTTACTGGGTGGAATATTATGGTCATATTCATTTACTATATCGTCATAATTATATTTGCACGAAAGTCTATTTTCAATATCTTCGGAGGAGTACTCTTTAACATCCTCTATCATTTCTTTGAAAAGCTCTAATTCATCCTCCTCTAGGAAATCAGATATTTTTCCAACATATGCACCTTCGACGAGCAAATCGTCTTTAGATATTACTGGTAACTCCTCTTCGAAAAGACCTGAGTAATATTTATAAACATTAAGTATAGCATCGGAAAAATTGGTTTTTGGCATTATCCCGTGAATTTCCTGTCTTGTGGTATCCATTAGTCTTCTAAGATCTCCATTAGGTTTAGAAGAATCCCATTTTACTGAGATTTCCTTCCCGCTTGCTTTTATAATTTCTTCAACAACATCTTTTATTGATACCTCTATTCCTGACCCGCAATTAACTATATCGTTTATTTCTTCTTCATAAAGTTTTATTAAAGACAAAGCAACGTCTTTTCCGTAAACAAAATCCCTGATAGGTGTGCCGTCTCCCCATGCTTCAATCTCTCCAGAAGATTCGTAGACCTTTTTTACCATGGTTGATATCAATGTTCCACTACCACTAAAGTCGTCGTATTCACCAAATATATTTGCTGGTCTTACTATCGTCCATTTGTTGTATCCATATTGAACCCGATATGATTCCAATAGCAATTCTCCCATTCTTTTAGACCAAGACGGAAACCAATCGGATTCTGATGGTAGTGTTTTCCAAACATCATCTTCTGAGAATTTTTCTGCTGGGCTATAAACACCAACAGAGCTAACAAAAACCAACCACGTGTCGTTTAAATAACATTGATTTATTATCTCAGTGTTTATTTTAAAAGACGGGTACAGAAAATCAACAGGATTATTTTTTGCCCTTACTGGAGATCCTTTAATTCCAAAACAATTAAATACTACATCATATTTTTCATCTTTAAAAAGATCTATTATATTTTGTTCTATTAATAAGTCTAGTTTTTTAAATTTGTAATTAAAATCTCTGGTAATTCTCTTTGTTGCGTTTCTATCTACACCAGTAACTTTCCATCCATTATCTAAACAAAGATCTCTTAGATAGCTTCCAACTAAACCATTGCATCCTGTAATTAGTACCTTTTTCATATTATACCAGATATTCTTTTTAAAAAGTCAGAATCTGATTGATCCTTTACTTTCTCCTCTATTTTTCTAAGATTTTCCTCGAATCTAAATTTGTTGTTCTTATAAAATTCTATGAAGAACTCCTTGTTGTCGTTTATTCTTTTTATCTCTTTTACAAATTTAAAAAGTCTGTCTCTGTGATTCTCTTCGTCGTCATAATCGTGATTGATCACATCATCAAAAAAATCAAAATCATATTTCTTTTTAATTTCTCTGATGTGGTGAGCAGATGCAAGAATCATGGGAAACTGCATTGCACAGAAAGCTTTGAAAGATTTTTCTGATATGTGTGTCAGATCTGATGAAAATTCAGTTTCTGTTGTGATATTGAAATATGAATTTTCCAACTGATTTTTATCATAGGTTTCATTCCAAGGAACATTATTTTCATTTTCCCTATCATCGAACCATGTTCTTTCTTCCTCGTATCTACTTTTCTTTTGTTCTATGTTAGAGAAGTACTCAATTTCTTCTCTCATGTTTTCTATATCTTCATCGTTAAATATTGTTCTAAAGAAGGATTCAGGGTGCTTATTTCCCTTGAACTGAAACCCTTGAACTAAAGACCAATCAACATCATCTAAAACCCCGCTCTTTTTAAGCAAGCATAGTAAACCATATCTATGCGGTCTTGGCCTTCTATTGTGACACATGAAAAATTCCCCGTCTTTCTCAGACTTGAACTCCACCCTTCCCACTGAATGTATAACAGAATTTGCTGTGAAATTAGCAAGTCTAACTGTCGAATGAACATTTATATCAGTTCCTATTTCCTCTTTGAATTCTTGTAGTCTTGGGTTGTTATTAGAAAACCAAATTTGTTGCTGATTTAAGCCGGATTCTTTGGACCATTTATCAAGAAGAACCAGTGTTTCTTTTCTTTCTGCTTCCTGCTCATTCATTATTATCACATTAAAGTTTGAATAATTCTTGAGCATGTTGATAGCATCTCTATTTATTGGTAGTTTTCCAGATCTTAAATTCTCCGCTAGGATGCCAGGAATTAAGGTGACAAAATAAAAGAATGTCTCATTTTTTATCTTAGGAACATCTTCCAATCTATATCTTCTGATTAATCTTCTATCAAATTGTAAGGATCCAACTACACTGTCAACATTCATGTGGAATGTACTTAGGTAAAGATCTTCAGAATTGCCTCTTAATGGGCGATTAGTTTGGGTATCCCAATTATCATAAACAAGATTAAGGGTTTTCTTTGGGTGATCAAATTTTGTCAATGCCCTGAAATAGCTAGCATCATATTCATTGGTGAATTGATAAACCATTTCTTGATTCCTCCGAAATCTTTCCTTGTTATTTTTATAAAAATCGATAAAGAATTCTTTATTCTCCTGAATTCTTTTTAGTTCTTCTATGAACCTAAAGATTCTATCTCTATCACTTACGACGTTATCATAATCGTGGTTAATCACATCATCGAAAAAATCATACCCGTAATACTCCCGCATATGTTTTATATGATGTCTGGAGGCAAGAATCATAGGAAACTGCAGATGGATAAAGGGTTTAAATGACTTTTCTGTTATGTGAAGGTCCCTTCCAAAATATTGTGTTTCCACAGTTACATTAAAATAGGTATTCTCGTACTGCTGTGAATTAAATGTTTCCCACCAAGAAGGACTATTAGTTGTCATTTCATCAAGCCACGGAAAATGTGACTCGTAATTGCTTTTCTTAATACCATAAGAATTAAAATATTCTATTTCTGGCATCATGAATTCCATATCGGAATCGTTGAATATTCTTCTATAGATAGTTATCCAATCCTCACCAGGTAGTCTCCAGAGCTTCAAATAAGACCAATCAAAATCATCGATCAGTCCATATTTTTTTAAGAGACACACAAACGCGGATCTGCTTTCTCTTAAAGAATGGTTGTGTGACATGAAAAAATGCCCTTCTTTATTCTCTACGAAATTACTTCTGGGAATTTTAGCCAATGCTAGAGGCATTGCCCTCGTACTATGAACATTAATATTACTCCCCAATTCTTTTTTATATTCCCAATTTCTAGAATTGTTGTTAACTACAAAAACCTTTCTTGGATCTATATTATTTCTTTCTAGAGCGAGATCAAGTTTGCTTATAGTTTCTATAGGCTCTATCTCTTGATCGTTTATTAAAAGAAGATAAAGATTTGGCTTTCTTTGGAAAGCCCCTATCATATCATCACCTATTGGAAGTCTGTCAAAATACAAAAATCTGTCATAGAGAGAATGTCGATGCCAAACAACATAAAAGAAATTTTCCTCCTGGTACTTGTCGACATCTTCCATTCTTCGGTTGACGTAATTGCAGTATCGAAGAGTCTCCATCGGACCATCACCAGTCATCCAGGCATTTGCTTCTGGAAAATATTTATCTCCATTGGGATTCGGCCTTTCCTGATCAAGAGGCCAATCGTCATAGACTAAATTTATCTTATCGTTCATATTTTATATATCGCCCAAAAAATGTCCCTAGATAAGACTTTTTTTGCCTGATTTTTCTGAAGAAATTGGTAGATTTTCCTTTCTGACAAAAAGATCTTTCATGTGATCAACCGAGCATGTGTTAAAGCAATATCCCATTTTATCCTCATCCTTAGCTCCTTCCCAGCGGTTGGCAAAAACCTCATCTAGATATTTGCTATCTAGTATATCTTTGAGAGAATGATTATTCAGATTTATTTTATCCAATCCCCAGTCCCATAAATGTTTTTTTATCTGTAATGCCTCGTGGTGTTGAAAGTCACTGTTGTACATTGTTCCAACAAAGCAGCAAGGCATAACATTTCCCTTACAATCAACATAAATTTCCTTCCCGATAGGATGGCAAGATTTGCAACTAACTGATTTTTCTTTGAATCTTTCCGGGAATTTATATTTAGGAAGATCCCTCTCGATCAGTCCATTCCACTTTTCTTTGATTTCATCATCTGTTCTTTTCCCCTTTCCCGGAATCCATATTTTTTCCTCTCCTCTCTCAAATTTATTCATGGATCTATTTAATCTCCACTCCTCGCTGGCCGGCTCTATCTTGTATAAAAAATTTCCTTCCATGTCATAAACCATTAAGTCCTGGTATTCATCAGGATTTCCCGTTTCAAACCCAAAGGGTCTTTTTGGAGAAAATGCTAGACCTATTTCTTTGCAGAGAAGCTCAGCCTCCTCTAGCTGATGCTCATTGTGCTTGAATATTAGAAAGTCCCAAATACCAGTAGATCCTGATTTTGCATAGGCTCTCATATTTTCCATCACCCTCTCCCATTTCACGTTTCTTCTGTAGATGTGGTTCGTGTCCTCCAGTCCATCAACAGAGAAAACAACATATCTGCTATTTTCACAGGGCTCGGCAAATAAAGATCCTATTTTTTCCCAAAATTCCCCGTCTCTTATGGAACCGTTAGTGTTGACCTGGACCTTAGCAGTCGAATTTCTGAGAACATATTCTAATATCTCATACACGTCTCTAGCCATCATGGGGTCGCCATTAGTACCGCAGAATATCCATCCTTTACTTTTTTGTACAAATTCTAGAGGGAACCATTTTTTAAAATCCTCAAAAGAAACGCTGCCCAAGTCCAATTCTGGATTGACCCTTAACGAATTGTTTACATATCTTGGGCAAAGGGGACAAGCAGCATTGCAAAGATTGGAAAGTTCCACATGAACTAGCACTGTATCTTGGTAATTCCAAACCATATTTCTATTTTAATATTTTAGAGTAAAATTGGATAAAATTCCGAAATAGTTACCGCCAGGAAGGGGGAAACTTAAAATATATAATCAATATAACTATTAAGATGAAAAAGATACTAAACTGGATCAAGGATTACTTCGAAAAAAGAAGGAAAAAGAAGGAGTTCATGAAGAAAATAGAGGAGATCAGAAAAAGAGATCCGTTCACATATAACCATTAATTTAAAAATATATGATTTATTTGTTTATCGGGCAGCCTGGCACAGGAAAAACCCAAATGTCTAGTATGCTCGTAGAAAGATTGGGCGAAAAAACAATTTGGATAGACGGCGACGATTTAAGAGAGATATTTCCAAATACTGATTATTCATATTCGGGGAGAATTAGAAACATAGAAAGATCCTTTACAATAGCTCGTTTTATGAGCCAAAAAGGATATGATGTAGTGATAAGTATGGTTTGTCCTTATCGTGCAATTAGGGAGGATTTAAAAGCGAATAACGAGGTCACTGAGATACTGTTTAATAGGCCGCATTTCTCAGGAAAGGATAAACTCCATGTACAAGCATTTGAGCTGCCCGTTGATAATTATAAGGCATTTGTAAATGGTGATGATCTGAATGAATCGTTCGAGGAACTTATCAGTATTTTGGGTCTAGAATCTATATGAAAAAATACGCGTTATACATCGGAAGATGGCAAAACTGGCACAAAGGACACCAGTGGTTAATAGATCAGCAATTTAGTCAGGGGAAGAATGTCTGGGTCGCAATTAGAGACGTACCGCAAGACGAAAACAATCCAAAATCTGCATTGCAAGTTTTTGATGAATTAAAAATCGAACTGAACGATTATTTACAAACCGGGAGACTTTTTATCTCCGTTATACCTGATATAGAAAGTGTTAATTATGGAAGGGGAGTAGGATATGATGTGATTTACCATGAACCGCCAGCAGAGGTAGGAGCAATAAGCGGTACTGCTATAAGAACTGGTCATATGTCAGCTGATGGGTCTATAAAATATGACGTAAGCAAAGGATAGTTTTTATACACATATAATATATGATAGTAGAGAAAAAGAGACACATAGCAAAAACAATTAGCTATAGGGTGCTTAGTACTACGATTGGATTTTTAACAATGTGGATAGTAACCGGATCAATAAAGATTGGGGCAGCCTTTGGTGTTGCAGAGCTCCTGTGGAAACCCATTCAATACTATTTGCACGAAAGAATATGGTACAAATGTATTAAATACGGACTAAAAAAGATGAATGATGAATAGGAACGTTCAAGTTTTTTGTGGATTTTTAACAGAGGATGAATGTTTCGAATGTATAATAAAGTATAAAACTGAATTGAATCTAACCGCAGCAAAAGTGGCAAATTCTGGTATTTCTAACGCTAGAAAATCATCAGTGGGATTTATAGATAAGATTGATGGTTTAGATGATAGATTAAAGGAAATTCTAAGAAAAACCATGAATGTTAAGGGACACGAATTAACAAATCTAGGTAGATATCAATTTACTGAATACAAACCCGATGAATATTATAATTGGCATACAGATTCTTCAGACGATGTCTACAGAGAAAGATATTGTTCGGTTGTAATCGTACTCAATAATGATTATGACGGGGGATATCTACAATTCAAAGACGATAATGGTAATTTAACAACTCCAAATGTTAACACAGGAACCTTATTGATCTTTTATTCCGACACACCACACAGGGTAACCCCTGTTATTAGCGGGATCAGATATTCTTTGGTCAATTGGGTTTCTCTTAAAGGATCTGGTGGATTTAAAAAGACATTAATATGATTAAACTACACGGACCCTACGAGGAGATATTCAAAGAAATTTACAGTATCACAGAGGGTAATATAATTGTCGGAGGATCTTTAAGCTTAAATCTACAAGGGGTAATAAGTAGAGATATTTCTGATATAGATCTTAATATTTTAAAAAAAGATTGGGACATTTACGAAAATATTTTACAAAGGAAATTTAGATTGTATCGGGGTGATTTAATAGTCAACCAGGATCTTGGATTTAATTTTGAGGTATACACCGGATTTAATAAAAACAAATGCGGGGAATTTCACTTGTTTGTTAATTACGTAGAAAACATTTTTAACACGATATCATCCGGGGGTTACTCAATAAGGGTTTTAAAGCCTGAATTTATTCTAAAGGATAAATTATGGATACTAGAAACAGAGCCAGAACTAATTAAACACAATGAGGATATTGAATCAATAAAAAAATGGGTAAATGAAAGATAAGATAGCAGTCTTTGTTTGTGGCTCTGGGGGAAGTGGTAAAACTACATTTTCCGATAGATATTTTAGTTCTTTTAAGAAGATTAATGTTGACATCCCATACGAAAAACTATTAAAAGGCTCGGGGATGGGGGTTAAAATAACAGATTTCAGCGAGGATCAGGCAGGACAGGCTTCTAAGTTTTTCGAGAGTGCAAAGGATATTAGTTATAATACATTTTTAGAAGCTATAGCCCATGGGGATAATATAGTCATCGATACAGTTGGTAGATATATAGATTCTATAAGGAAACAGCGCAAAAAGTTGAATATTAATGGATACAAAACCATAATGTTTATGCTATATGCGCCGCTGGACGTGTGTATTAATAGGGTTAAAAATAGGGATAGAACATACGATGAATCTGTTACAATTGATAGCTGGTATTTATCGTACGGAAATATTACCAATTTTAAAACTGAGTTTTTAGACGATTTTCATCTATTATATAACGACGAAACCTTTAGTATCGAAGAAAAGATTCCATTTTTATTGAAAGAAAAAATAATGGAGAGAAAAAATAAATATTTATAAAAAACAATATATGAAAGCAGTATTAATAGGATCCGATTTTTTAAAATTGGAAAACGACATAAAATTCTTAGAAACAAACACAGATGTTGATCTTTTTCACACAACTATCGAATTTCTAGAATTGGATAATTTAATGACATATTTGACGTCTAATTCGTATACTAAGCTAATACTAGTTTACAAAAAAAAGCACATTTCACAGTCTGCTATTTCTAAGTTTCAAGATTTTTGTGACAATAACAGCATAATACTGGAGTTAATTGTAGTTCCAAATAATAGCTTGACTACACCTTCTATAGTTGTAGACGAAAGTACATTTTATCTGAGATGCGCATATGATTTAACTGCCATCATAGACGATCTTTATTGCAGGGATAAGTCTGAAATGGTAAAATTGCTATTTGAATCAAACAATGAGGGAATTTTACCCAAAACGTGTCTTTTACACCCAGATGATAATGTTACATTTGATAATCTAAACGAATTAATAGATAACGGTTTAAATCCTAACGTTATAGCTAAAAAAATACTGCCAGATTTTGAAAAAAATGAATATCCCGCATTTTATAAAATAGACAATGAAACGAATCTGTCAAATTTAAAATCTACACTAGATGGTACAAGTATGCTGCAGGAATATAGATTTGACGAAAATACGTTAGAAAATGGGAAAATTTCAAACGTGATCAGAACATGGACGCTATTATTAGAGGATGCTGAAACCATTATTGATATGGGGGGATGTGTTTATTCTAACACAGTACCACTAGCGGAAACTGAAATAACATATACAGATAATAAATTAGACAATAAATGGAGGTCTATGTATTTCTCAAATCCCATGAATTCTACGGGAACACCCAGCGAATACGAGGTTATTAAAATTGTAGAAGATCAGGAAATTTCCATTGATTTAAACTCCATTGATATAGGAGATGTAATTAAATCTATTTCTATATCAGGTTTAAATAAAGACGAACTTTCAACAGAGAGTTTAAATTGGTCATCATCTTTATCAATATCTGAGTTAATCACGTATTCTTCAGCATCTGTTATTAATAAATTAACCTCAACATTTCAGGGTTGGCTTCCAAGAATAGAATATTCCAATGGATCATTAAACGGAAGTACACTGGTAACTCCAAACGAAAAACTATTAATTAGGGAAAAAAACACAGGCATCGTTAAATTCAAAATAGCAAGTGATATAGAGGACACAGATTCAATTGTAATCTCAGATGAAATTGTTGCTGACATAAATTCAATAAATTTAGAATGGTACAACGGTAATATCACAACAATAAACATAGAGCCTGATGACGTATTTGTAGCAGGTACAGATTTAAACGGAATTACCGGGGTTAATCTACTAGGTAGCGTAATAACACACAACTTCGTCCCAGAAAAATAATAAAAAAAATGGCAAAATTATTAGACAAATCCACACCAACTCAAGTACAGGCTTCAGACAAAACTGTCTGCTTAGCTATACTAAGCACAATATTTACAGCAATAAGAAATAAGCATTCCTAACTGGTAATTTTATGCCAAAACTATGGATCTTTGGTGATTCGTTCTCAGAAACAAACGAAGGACGATTTTTAGTAAAATGGAGGAGGGATTATATCAATTGGAAAAAATATGTTCCGAAGGTATTTTCTGATTTTTTGTCTGCAAAACTGGGAATGCCTTCTAGAAACCTGGGAATAGGCGGAGCAGACAATTATACCATCATGGATTCTATAATTGATAGTTTAAATAAAATCGATAGGGAAGACATCATAATTATCGGATGGTCGTCTACGATTAGATTTAGAGTAGCTTCAAGGAATGGCAGTTTTTTAACAATTAGGCCAGATAATTTAAATAACAAAGACAAAGATTCGCAGTTGATATCCACAATATCTGATACAAGTTATTTAACTGACATTAGTGTGGACGCATTAAATGAAATAATTGTTAATAGGTGCGAACTTCCATATGTTGACGAGATTAATAGATATATTAAATTAATCAATCACATATATCCGGATAATATTATAATTAATTGGTCTCCATTTAAACAGGAAGAAGGAGGATTGTTTGTTACGCCGATAAAGCAAAAAATAGAAACCATATTCGAAGAAACAAACGGCGAAATCTATGATATGCATTTCAGTGAAAATGGAAATAGACAAATGTCTGAATATCTTTATGATCTAATTAAATCCTATGATAATACCAAAAAAGTAAAATTACTATGAGCGATTTATGGATATTCGGAGATAATTCTTCCGCTATATTCGGAAAGACGAAAGAGCGTCGATATCATTATTACAATCAATACAGGTCCGGAAAATTTCCTAAGTCGTGGTCAGAGCTTCTTTCTGAAAAATTAAATCTTGGTTTAAAAAATTATGCTATAGGAGGACAATCTAACTATGATATATTTGAGTGGTTCTGTAAACTCTCTGCATCGATTAAGAAAGAAGATATTGTCATTATTGGTTGGTCCGATATTCAAAATTTTAGAATAGTTAATCAATATAATGGGGAGTTGTTACATCTAGACCGTATGTATTAAAACATGTGAATACCCCAGAGTTTTTGAGCGGTATTAATTTAACAACAATAAAGGAATTGCACGATAATAGGATCAACGAGTCGTGGCTCGATGAAATATTTAGCTGGGAAAATCTAATTAATCTATTATCTAGATCTATAGGGTTTAAAGTTTATTATTGGACGTTTGATAAAAAAATACACAAGCCATATTACATAGGAGGGGATGTAACAGATCTGTACAATCATCTTAAAAAAATTGGTGCTCAGACTATTAAGGAAGAAACAAAAAACGAGCTAAATGACGATCAATTCGGTGAGATAGGCCAATTAGTTCAATGTGAATATTTTTTAAAGTATTTAAATGACGATAATACAAATCGATAATAGATTTATAACACCGTTAAAGTGTGGAACGAGATATTTAAGATCCTTCGGGGGAGAAACAAAAGGAGTAATTATGCTCGATGCCGGATGGGACGAATTTAAGAATTTGAATTGGGGGGTTATAATATTAAGAGACCCTGAGGATCATCTAAATAGTGCTCTACACACAGAGATTTTAAGCTTGTGGAACAATCATAGTAACTGGGAAGGAATTACGGAGGAAGAATTAATTAACCTGTTTGTTTCTGAATTAGGGTCAACACACTGGTGTGGGATTCTGAATAGAACTATTTTTGAGGCCTATTTATCCAAGGATAAAAAGCCGATTGCTTTAAGACTGAAAGATCTAACTTTGTTTTTATCTCTCGAGGGAAAAATGAAACCATACGATAAAGATAGATATAATTTTAAAGAATTTAATATATGGAGGAGCCCTAATTATATTAAAAATTATATTAAAAGTACTTATCCCGACCAATATGGTATTATGATGAATATGATTAAAGAGGATAGAAAATATTATAATATGTTTTCTTTTTTAAATTTTGAAAAAAAATTAATATGAGTAAACTCTGGGCTTTTGGTGACAGTTTTACGTGGGGACACGGATGCAAAGAGGATAAGTCGGGCGATCCTAAATCATTTTACAATTCAAAATATCTTGATTATATCGATCCAACAAAAAAAATATGGGCGGAACATGTAGCAGAAAAAATCGGATTTGATATTTTAAACTATGGCGTAAATGGGTCAACAAACGATTCTATTTTAGATAGAATATTAAAGGAGTTTAATAATTTTAAAAAAGACGATATTATCATAATTCAAATATCGACTAGCGCTAGATATGACTTCCCCTTAGTTAAACAGCAAAAGCTCCTGGGTGGGTGGTGCATTGAGCCTAGAGATTTTTTATATGATCCCGATAATCAATCTCCATATTTCTTAAAAACCGTCTTTATTAATAATATAATCAAGAGTTATGAGGACGGGGGAGAAGACACCTTACTCTATACAAACACCGGGCAATATTTACGTAATGAAAATTTAAAATTATCTAAAAAAAAGTATGATTTAATGCAAGACTTTTTTTTAGAATTCATATCAACCAAAAAATATTACGAGAGGGAGGTTTGGAGATTTATACAAATAAATGAAATTCTCTTAAATATAGGATTTAATGTTTTTATCCTACACGAAGACTACTGGCCTAAATGTTGCGAGAAGCCAAAAAATTTAATTTCCGATGGCGATAATGGAATATCATATAAAATACGCAAAGATAAGCACACTATTATGCACGATACAAATGGTAAAATTGTTGATTATCATCCAAGCTATAGTGGGCATGAGGAGATTGCAAATAATATATTAAAGCACATCAATGAAAATATTAATATACACAAGCCATAGAACAGGATCCACATCATTAGCTAACTTTTTGATGATAGAATATAGCTGTGATTATTATAGAAGATTTCATTATAAAACAAACGATGAGTTTGACCAAGCTGTGAATTCGCACACATTCGGAATATACAAGGTTTGCCCGGACGAAGATTCTTATGATAGAATCAAACATATGTTCGATAAAAAAATAGTTCTCGTAAGGGAAAATACTAGGGAACAAGCTGAAAGTAGATTATATTCTGAAATAGAAGAAAAGAAATTTTCAGCATATTCTATATCGGATGATTTTTTAAATTCAAACAAGCAAGAAATTAAAGAAATAGAAAATAAAATAATTTCTGAAAATGTGGAATTTAAAAAATTAATAGAATGTCTTCATTTAACATATGAGGAATTATTTTATTCAAAAGAGGGTCTTAAGAAAATTGAGGATTATTTAGAATTTGAATCAAAATTCGAAATAGGATCTAAAAGATATAGAAATATGAAAAAACAATTGATATAGCAGATGAGAATATTAATATACACCGACTACAGGACTGGATCAAGATCTCTGGGGGAATGGTTAGAACTTGAGACCGGTATAACGTATTATCACGAGTTGCTAAATCCTAAACATGAGGAATTTTTTAAAGGAATTAAATTGGAAAAGATGAATGAGTGTATAGTTAAGATATCAACTGATAATAGATGGAGTTATGATAATGGTAAGGATTTCTTTGATAAAAGAATAGTTTTAACAAGGAATGATTCTATGGCTCAAGCAGAAAGCGTAGTTTGGGCAAACGTTCATAATAGGTGGCATAATAATTTAGTTAATGATAAGTGGGACGTTTCATATTATGAAATAAATAACGAATTTCTATTGGATAACGAGGAAAGGATAAGATCCGTTCACGAATCAATAGTAATAAGAAATAAATATTTTAAATCACTAAAGGACTGTATACAGGTAACATACGAAGATCTATATTTCAATAACACGGGAGGTGAAAAAATAGCATCTTATCTAGGGTTTACCCCTAAAATTAACATAGTAAATCCTCAGAATAAATTAAGAGGAGGGAAATCAGGAAAGAGATTAATTTGATATCCAAACCATTAGGATAGATATGTAATGAGTAAAATAGCAATATTAGCTAGGCCAAGAACAGGTTCAACCTCCTTATATAGAATGTTGGAATCGCATTTACATCCAAAGGGATTTCAATGTTTCTATGAACCATATAATCCAAAAAATTACGTTACATATTATAAAGAAGGTTTTGATTTTGATTATATAGATCCTTTTTTTAAATACGATCAGGTATTAACTAAAACCCTTTTTGGATGTAGCCAGCATCCCAAAAAATCGACAGGAAACGATGAAAGAAGATTTACTGATTGGATGAAAGAATTCTTTGATAAGGTTATAGTTTTGGATAGAAGAGATAAAGGATTACAGGCAGAAAGTCTTTTAATAAATCTAGATTCTAAGATTGGGTGGGATATTCCTAAGATATATGATGTAAATAAAATAGATCGGGAAAGACTAAAGAATGAAATCGAATCTTTCAAATATTTTTCCTATAAAATGACCTCAATAGCAGAACAAAATTCGTGGCCTATATTTTATTATGAAGATCTTTTTGTCGGCCATAACATTTCAGAAATTGCAAGGATGCTAGAATATATTGGAGTAGAAATAGAAAATGATGTAATTTACGATTACATCATTTCGGATAAAAGAAAGGTTAGAATAGATCCTGATTAGAGAGCTTTAATGCTGAGAATGCTTTCTTAGATCTCTCTGGACTTAGATTGTATATAGATTTAATGATATCACTTCTGGTATCAATAAACAGCCCGGAATTGAATTTAACTCTGCTTTTTAATCTGTGCAGATGCACATAATCTGAATCTCTAAGATTTAAAGATTCATATCCATCCATCATAGGTATTCTTTCTTCCGCTCCTTTTATCATATGATCTGCTAGGGATATTACCTTAGAATCATAAAGATCTGAAAATTCCTTTAGCATCTTTTGTTCACAGAAAATCATATGCTTTCCGGTTAAAATCCCAATGTCTGGATTTTTTGAAGATAAATCTTCCATCCATGAATATGCTAAATTTGTGTATTCCCTTCTAATTTTTTCACAGCCTATATAAAGAAAGGCAACATTGAATGCGTGTGAGGATCTGTATTTAAAAGGATCATTCATTTCTTTTATAATAGGATCTCTCTTTGTTGGATAGTATCCCAATCCATCTTCTATCTGATTTGTTACTATGTCAAATTTTTGAAAAGAATCAAGATCTAGAGATCTTTTTTTAAAATAAAGATCACAGTCCATTATTATAAAAGGAGCCTCTATATTTCTTAGAATTTTAATTTTTGAAGCTGCCCAGAAAGCCCTTCTGTTTATTTTGTCCTCTGTGCAAAGTTCTTCTGTGTGTACGTTATCCCAGAGATCTAATATTTCTATCTTGGTTAGATATTCGAGTACTGTGGAATCACAATAAAGATGCGTGTTTGTTTCTGGATACAGTAATTTCCAATTAGAAATAGAAGCGATCAATCCAAGAAGTTCTATTTCTGGTAAAAAAAATTTATGGTCTTTCCTGATATTTTCTAGGACCCAAATTACTTTCATAAATTATGCAAATACTGCTCTAACCTCATAGTATCCAGTCCAATCTGTGTTGTAAAGAGATACTGCTGATGATGTGCTAAGTGTCGTTCCTGCCGGCGCAGGATTTAAAGTTTCCCATCTTTGGAATGTGTATGGATATACGGCGGTTGCTGCTATAGTAATGTAACTATAATCAAGATAACTCCAGGCATATCCATCTCCAACCGGGCCACCTGCACCCAATGTTAATACCGGATAAGAAAATGCAACGTTACCCTTTGTGTAATCATTGCTCACGAGTCTAATAACTCTCCATTTCGAGGATCTGAAAGTTGCAAGATTCGCTCCTAATGCAGGACCCCTTGGGTATATTTTTGACGTGTATATTGTTTGCAAGGAAACGTTGGTTGTTCCCATCCATAGATTGGATAATTGGGTAGTTCCTCCGAAGGTACCCTGATTACCAAATCTAATATTACTAGAAGTAAACGCAACTACACTCATATCTTAACAATCAGTTACATTTCCAGCCCCGAAGATTCCTTCGTAGTGCGTCTTTAATCTTGAGTAAGCCCATCCATAAGGATCTGCTCCTACTACGGAAAGATCTATTCTTGATTTGGTTACTTCGTGTGTCCCTGTCTTAACTTTTTCTATCGTGGTTTCTGTTCTTGTTTTCTCTACGATATCTCCGTTTTCGTCAAAGTCATTGTATGTTATGGTTCTAGTTACCTCCTGATCCTCGTAAATGTCTTCGGTAACTTCTTCTGAAACAGTTAATGGGAATTCAACAATTACTGGATATTCGAAAGAGTTATCCTCGTATGTGATCATTGTTGCTATCGGCCCAGTTTGTGGTGCTCTATCTATAGGCTGTGTATAATCCTCGTGATAGACAAATTTATTAGAGTCTGCGTCTGCTTTGTCCCTGAACATAGCAGTTGCAACTATAAAATATCCTAAAACCTTATCTATTCTGTATGATTCTATCCTTAAATACGGATTAGTCACTATTCCCTTATTAATTGTCTCAATTTCTTGATTAATTTGTAAAGCCATTTTAATCTCTTTTTTTTATATATCTAAAAGACCGCCGGGTCCTCTACTTAACGACAAAAAATACCCTACCCATGTCATAAACGTCAAATCTTGATGACACACCAAGCATTCTTGAAACGTCTAATGCATCATTAACCTCGTCCGCTGAATCCGGTACCACTATATAGCTGAAATCATCCCATGGGTATTCCATGACATCACCGTCATGATTGGTAGGTACCTCGGTTTCTTCCTCATATGAATCCTCATACTCATCGTCACCGTCCCACGCTGATTCATTGGCAAAGCTTCTTAGCCAATTACCAAATTCGTATATTTCTTTTTCTTGGATTTGTAATTCCTTTAACTTACTGTAGACAACTAGAGCCATTTCTAATTACTTATATTGCCGCTATCTATCTCAGTAAAAAAAGATGTTTTTTATCTAGATACGTAGGGTTGCATCCACTCCCTCATTTCTTGAATTTCCCTACGTGGTGCATTCATTCTTACGAGAAGATCTATCTGCATTTTATAGATCAAAAATTCTTCTTGTTTCTGTTGTTTCGGAGATAAATGAGAAAAATACCCAGATCTTCCGTTTGCCATTCTTTGCTCAGCTATCAACATGTGCATGGATTCGTGGAATATAAGTCCTGCAAGGTGATATTGGCTTCTTTCTCTGATTGATCCAAATCCCGCCAATATCCAATAAGTTTTTTCATTTCCTCCTTCTATTCTATTTGTGCTTGAAAATTTATCACCATTGGAATCAAGGAAGGATTGGATCCTGGATCTGGATGTTATGTGATTATATACATCCGGGGCATATTCTTTAACAAGTGAGCATGCTCTATTAACCTTATCACCATCAGATCCGAACGGAACCGATGTTTGCGAATATCCCGAAATACCTGAAATCAGGAGCAAAAAAAGAAGGATGTGTTTCATCCTTCAAATGTATTAAAAATATTTGTTTCGAAAAAATGTTTCAGCTATTTATGGCTAATTGATATATTGGTAACTAAGAAAACATCCTCAGAATTGCCCTTTCCTTCTTTATATCTGATCTCTCCAACATATTCTTTACCGTCGGTTGCCGTTCCTTCAATGGATTCTAGATCTGAAAACCCGGTTCCATTTTCCATAGATTGAATTGGACCTCCAGCGTCTTTAAATGCCGCGGTCACTTTTTCACCATTTTCATCTGTCCATGTGACATCGTAATCACCCTCTTCGTGTTGGGATGGTATCCAAGAATCTGCGTTGATTAATGATTTATTTTCAACCGGTTCCATCACTGGGGAATCGCCAGATGTATCCATAACATCAGATTCTTCCAAATTTTCTACTATAGAATCAAAGTCTTTTAAGTGCTTCATATTTTTGTTTATTTATATATCGGATTAGTCAGGAATAGCCCCGTTTTGTTTGAACATATTTCTGTTCACAAAGAAGTTTCCCTTGTCACCCTGCTTTGCTTTGTCATTTTTAGAAAGCTCTAAAACAACCTCATTAGAATCTATCACGTGGTATTTAGTCCCCATGTAGGTCACTTTATCACCAGGTTTAATATCTCTAAGAGAGAAATCCTGTCCGTATTCTTTTTTCATTTCGTTAAGAAATGTGCCAAATCTTTTAATTTCCATGCTCTATATATTTTTTCTTATCGGTCTAACCGCGTAATAACCATAGCCAACATCCTCTAGGTACTTTTTTTCATCCTCCCTGAATATAAAGACTGCGCCTCCATTATTCATAGAACCTGGTGTACTTGACCAATAATATCCATCCCTATTACCGCTAAAATTAAATCCGTTAGAATCCGGTCTTTGTCCTGCAAAAGAAGATGTTCCCATATATCTTGGTTTTTCATAGCTTCCGCACATTGTCAATTCTAATGAGGATCTAAACCCGCAAACTGATTTAAATATTTCAGTTCTATCGTGATCCCTCCATAAATGTGGATCTTTTCCCGTGATTTTTTTAAAAAGATCTATAAATTCACTTCTTTCTGGTATCTCCCATCCTTCTGGACATGCGTTCACCAACGAATTGAATCTATAATATCTACCGCAGGTGTTTCTGTTTGTATCCTCCTTGATCGATGGCAGATCATTATTAGTAAAGAATATGTCTAATGCAGATTTTCCACCAAAGTCATCAGTGTCATCATAATCTAAGTTTTCCGCAAACCATTCTACTTTCTCTTTTCCGTTATCAAGTATAACAGTTTGATATTCTCTTCCGTCTCTTGGATCTTTGAAACTTGATCCACCCACAATAATGTTGTTGGATCTCATTGATTCATTGAACGTATTCAGGTGCTTCATGATTTATATATCAGAAAAATGGGATCGTAAGATCCCACTAATTATCGATTTTCTATTTCGTTCCAGGTGTCGATTAACGCCTTAGCAAAAACTGGCTCTTTACCCGTCCATCCTGCTAAAATAGCTCCCCTATAAAGATTCTCCGGCAATACTGTATTGTCATATCCAGCAACTTGAACGGAAAATAGATTCACCTTGGGATTCACGTCTTTCCTATATTTAGAAACAAGAGCTAGAACATCTATATGCCTCCAATCTCCATGTAAGAAATCTTTATATTCTGAAGAATCTGTTCCATATAACCCACCATGTCCAGCTTGCATATCAGAATAGATAAAAATGTTATCGTAATGTTTTTTACTCTTGATTGCATCATCGAAGAACAACCAAATCCCATTCTCTGTGCCTCCCCCCAATTTACCATGATCTCTCTCCACCTCATTGATAGCTTTTAACTGAGATAGAAGTCCATTTCTTTTAGAAACTGACTCTACAATAAGGCGATCTCCGAATAAACCTATTTCGCCTTCGTCGGATTGTTTTCCAGTAATCAGTGAAGAAAGATTTGCTATCTCTGCTGCATAAACCGTTCCATATTCTGATGATAACTGACCCCAGGCAGATCCTGAATTATCGGAAAGACATATAGTTTTTCCATCAAGCTTTGGCATATTCAGTACTGAAATGTCCATGCACTCCTCTAATCCATCAAGAATGACTCCTTTATGATTTATTTCTTCTTTCTCTACCGCTTTATATGCAGACCAATATCTAAATGGAAATTGATTTCCCTTAGTAACACCAGCCGATAATTTTGTCATGACGGATTTAGCAATCTCCAAATCCTCTATTTCTTTGAAGATTCCCCTCAGATTTCTCAAAAGAGCCATGTGAGGGATTTCGATTGCTTCTAGAATCTCCTTCCATGTCTTGCCCTCCGACCTTAAATTTTCCCATGTTCTTTCAGATTCTTCAACCTTGATAGATCCGGTCTTCATTAGCTCATCTATATCATTATTCCAAGCGTGTGAAATTCTAACAAGATCAATTAGACTTTTGCCTTTGTATTTGTTTAGTTGATATCTTGAATACTCTCCAAGTCTTTCTGCCCAGGTTCTTTTAACAATGGAGCTTAATTTGCTTTTTGTCTTGTTCACGTACATGAAATATTCAAGCTGATTTGTTAAATCATCGGGTCTAAGTGCTATGGATTTGCCCACAGTTTTCATGTATCCTGGGTTGGATCCATTGAATTCTGCTCTTTTTGGATGGATAGAAGCACGTATAAATATGACGGCTGGGTTTAATCTCATAAAAAACACCATTCTTAGCTCCGTAGCTAAGTCTAAAGTTCCCTTGAAGTCATAATCTAAGGCTGCATCAATAGCGTTCGTAAAAACGTCCGCTGCGGAGGTACAGCCTTCTATAAGGCCAGCAAATATTGAGTATTTCAATAGGGTATCATGGTTCTTTATCGAAGCCTGCTTCTTTATCCCATCTCTATAGTACTGTGGCTCCCCGAAGATCGAGCTAGCAGCTACTATTTTAAGTGTTTGTAGCGGTGACAATTTATAGGAATTACCCCCCATAAAATTCTCAACAACTAGATCCTCGTATTTTCTAATTTCTGTTTTGGACTTAACCGCGTACTCTGATAACTTGCTCATATGTTTGTTTTAAATTTTTGGCAAAAAAAAAAGCTTACCAACGTGAGTCGATAAGCCTTCCTATATTTAAGCAAACACAATTTAATGTATTTAATAAGAATAACTTACCGAGAATATTGAAAGGGAGTGTTGTTTCGTTTGCAGTGAAGTAACTCCCTATCCCGCGTCGGATAGTATTTTATTAATTGGTTATTGTAAAGATGAGAATCTCCAGATCTGGAGGTTGTCCATTAAGTGAACGATTCTCTAACCCCTAAGGCCTGTTAGCCGCCCCGAATTTCTATTCAGAAATATCTAAATTTACCGTCATCCAGCTAGTGTCTGACGTATCTCATCCTATTAGACCGGATAAGATGGTGTTTGGATAAATTTGATACGAGATCAAATTCGTTCCTTGCATAATTGATTTTGATGTATCCAATTCTGCCGCTTCAACTTTAACAACCAATATTTTAAAGAACTTTTTCTTTAGATGTTTATATATGCAAATCTATGATAGTTTCCTGAGAAATAAAAATGTTTTGAAAAATTATTCCAAATTTTTCAATGCGTCTGGTTCATCGATTAAACCAGCTTTAGCTAATTTTTCATAGTATTCGGGATCTTCATAAAGATGATCCAATGCAATTCTTCTAGCGGTTTCTTGGTCATTGGTGTGTTCCATTTCCACTGCTATTCCTGCCTTTAATTCTTTTTCAAAATCTTCAAGATGATACCACTTTTTGTGTGAAGAGGCTCTTTGGTATACCTCATCAGGTGTCATCTCTCCTGATTTATTTCCCTCGCTAAGAAATGAATTAAATGATTTAATTTTTTCCATTATGATAAAGATTCTATTAAATATCCTTTAGGGATCGCTCCGCTTTTTCTTTCCTTTTCTTCCCCATCTTCAAAAAATATAAAAGTTGGAACGGATCTAATTCCGTATTTTTCAACCAATTCTCTATTTTTATCAACGTCAATTTTAAAAATAATATCTGCACCCAATTCACTCTCTACACTTTCTAAAACCGGATTCATAGCTCTGCACGGCCCACACCAAGTTGCATAAAAATCTACTAAACATTTTTTGGCTGAAGAAACAGCACTTTCGAAATTGTCACCTTGCAATTCTGTCATTTTTCTAAATTTATATTTTATCTGATTGATTCTTGTATCTATCTCAAAGGAGACTATGAATTACCTCGTCGTCAAACCGGGCAACTATATAATTTTTAATCTTGGAATTGACATTAATTATTTTATTCGCTAAGGAAAAATAATCCCTCGGTATTTCAACATTTTCGAGAAATACTCCCATTTTTTGATCCTCCAAAATATAGGATTCTCTATTGTCAAAATCATCTTGCCATCTAGCAACATTTTCAACGGTATTCTCTGAAAATTTCATAGATCTTATTCCGTTCATCTCGATCTTTTCTATATAAGAAACCACCTCTATGAGTTGGTCTGGGGTTGACATGATAGAGTCTATACCATTAGATATTTTGCATTCATATTTTTGCCAATCAACTGATTCAATGTAGAAAAAATTGGATCTAGAATAAAGGGTTTCCCTTATGTAATCCACTAGATTTTCGTCCCGGTAAGCAACCAGGGATCCAACGTTAAATTCTTGGAATGGTGAAATTCTAAAGGATATCCTAAACATTAAAATCCATATTCATTACTATAGATCAAAACCTGTTTGGATTTTCAAATAAATCTGAATTATTTACCGATTTGTGAGAAATAGGAATCCCATTTCCTAGTGAATAAATCTTGGCTTCCGCTTGTCATATTATACATCTCGGAGTCTGATAATACTGCAGGTCCAGTTTTTCCGACATTTTTGTCGTGATGTTCCACTATGGAATGCGTAACTAAACAGTGCTGAATGCCTTTTGTGTACAGGGTTAAAGCATAATCATTATCAGAGAACCAGTGGGTAAAGCTCTCGTCAAGATCCCCAATAATTTCATAAATTTCTCTTTTCTGAAATATGCACCAACCAGAAATATGCTTTCTTATTTCATATCCAAGATAATTTTCAGAATTTGGTTGTATTCCGTACAGAGGCTGGGTTCTCGGACATATTGGGGAAAATGAAAGTATACCTGGGTGTGCCTTAGATAATTCTAGAATATGAGAAGCCCATCCCTTATAAAATATGAGATCATTATTACATAAGCAGACATATTCATTGATTCCAAGTTTTCTGCCATAGTTCATGTACTTGTGGTATCCATATGGCTCTGGAGATTTATATGTTTTGGTGTTTGGATAAGAATTCCAATTAACGGAATCTTCGGATTCCAATACTATGACGTTGAATAAATTTTCCGAATCGTTCTCTGATAAAAATAGGGAATCGAGGCAATCGGTAGTTTGCTTTTTTAATTCATCATTTGCAGAGCAACTAAGTATTACTATATCAACCATATTTTTTAATTTGTTCTATATCTCTAAGATTTCCAGTCTGACAATAATAGTTATCCTCGTCGAATTTAAAATCCTTCACTGCTAACATTTGTCCAGTATTTATTGTGACCTTCTCTAAGATGATTTTTCTAAAATCATCTATTGTCAAAAATCCAGGTATGTCACACCTAAATCTTAATTGTGATAGTTCTCTAGCAACGGAATCGATATCAGTCCAATCATCCAGATTAATTTTTTTTAGATCTGGATTTATCCTGCATAGAAAAAAATATTGGCACGGAGGATCTTCTGGTGATTTTCTATATACACAATTTCCCAAGGAATCGAAATGACTTTTTTTTAAGAGAAGTGTATTGGATCCTCCTGTTGATGTTTTTACGTTGATGTAATACTTATTAAGAATTTTTAGATCGTATCCACCGTCATTCTTGCTTTCGCCTTTTTCTATTATTCTAAGATCTGGATATCCAGGAAGATATCCCATTCTATCTAAAAAATGATAGACTGCAAATTCACCAAGTTTTCCGATGATTGAATTTTTTATCACTTTATCAAGAACCCTTCCGTTTCTTTGAAATTCGTTCTTAACAGCCCAAATGACAGATTCCTCGATGTGTTGATTAACATCAATATATGGTATTTCCTTAAATTGTTTGGATTTTGTTATCTTTAGAATTCCATCAGACGGATCTAATTTTAATCTATCAAAATTTATATCTTTCTGGCTCAATTCTTCGGGTTTAACATATTATATCTACAAATATAAAATAATTTCCCCGAACTTTAAAATGTAACTATCTTATTGGATTGCCTTCTTCGTCAAAGGTAATCTCATTGGATTCTATGTGGTCTATTATTGCATCGTCTTCGTATTGGGAATCTATGCAAGATGAGATCTTGGTCAGAACATAATCCATGTGTGAATCAAATTTCTTTTCTGCTTTTTCAAAATACTCTGCGAGGATTGTTTCTCCTTGTGACCCGAATCTTTCTTCAAACTCTTGATGGTCTTCGATTTCAAAAGCTATTGCAGTATTTGAGCCAGAATATCCAAGTCCCCCGTCTATAAATGAATAATAAATATATTTAAAAAATTTTGGGGGTATACCTAGCCATCTTAAAAAAAGATTGTCATTACTTACTTCCATCGCCTTTGAGCAGTGGAGGTAGTGGTTCTGATCCTGTTTTCCAACAAAGCTGATTTTTTTGGGTGATTCATTCTCGATCATGAATCGATCTCCATTGGATTCATAATAATCCTCCCCAAAAAGCTGTGACATTTCTTTATGTGGCGGCTCGAATAATTCAGAATCATCAACTACCCAATCACAAATATCATAATCTTCGTATCTTTCCTGTCTGACCTTTTCTATGGCATTGTTTGCTGCTTCCGGGGAAAGCTCACTGAAATCAAGATATTCTAATAGGTGCTTCATTAATAATTAACCGGATAATTTCCTCCGTGATATGTTCTTTGGATTACATTCCACTGCTTAAGTGAAACCTTACCTTCGTTTTTCTCGACCGTATCAAGTATTTTCCAGGCATAGTCTACATCTTTGGCAGGTCTAAGTCTAAAAACTTGACGATAGTGCTGGATCTGCCCAGGATTAAGAACCTTATAAGGATAAGGATTGTAATTAGGATCGTACTCTTCAAAAATTCTAATATGCTTCATTACCTTATATATTCTTAACTATATCTAAAGCTTTTTGTATTTCAGAGCACGTCTCATAATCCTCCTCCTCTATCATGGATTCCAAACATCTCTCCAGAGCTTTACCCCATTGCTTTCTGTTTATTGCAAAAACCTGATTACCGCAAACTGTTTTGATTTCAAAGAGTTCTACTGATTCATGCCCCGATGCAATCCCATAAAATATTCCTCTCAGTATCTCATATACTATTTCTCTGTCGTTAGTGCCAACTAGGGTGTCTAGTGTAACATCACCAGAGTCGAAACTGAATCTTCTAATCATTCTAGCCATAAGAAAATCTTATAAGCTATTTATCCCCAATTCTGATATTTCTTGGATCCTCGGGAGAATGCTTTCCCAATCAGGATATTGCTCGGATCCTATCTTTAACCACACTCCGTCAAACATATCTTGCTTAGCATTTTCTGCATCGTCGATTAGGATCTTTCCTTTTAGTAGAGATTTATCCCCACATAATATTAATTTTCTCTGCATCTCATAGCCAAAATGTTTTTTGACCCATTCTGCCTTTTCCGTATAAGAGTTTGTGTTTTTAAAAGATGGTCTACTCAAGAACCAAACATCGTGATTTTTCTTTAGAAAATTAACGGATTCTATTGCTAGAGGAAGTGGTTGCAGATCAAGAAAAAATCCGGGTATAGACCACGGATATTTGTAGTTGATCGATTCGATGTCGTTCGAATTCTGCTCCCTGTATTTATTAACTGCAGATTTAAGATCGCACACTGTGCCGTCAAGATCTATGTAAATTCTCACTTCCATATTTATCCTAAATGTAATGGATTTTTCTCTATTTAGAGGGCAAAAAGACGCTCATAGCTAAGCTTAAATCCTCAGGGGTATCTATAGATATGGCTTTATTGTAACACACCGTATACTTAAAATTAAAGCCCCTTTCCATCCAGGTTATTTGTTCTAGCGAATCTCTTTTTGAAAGATCACTAGGCTCCATTGATGCTATCAATTTAATATCGGAAGAGCAGAATCCGTATATTCCTATGTGCTTAAATATGTTCTTGGTTGGCTTGAATATCGGGCTTCTTGTGAATCCTGAAACAAGGCCATCGGATGCTATGAATTTAACTGCATTTGGATTGATCATTTGTTCTTCTGTCATTAGGGAATTATCCTCTGCACCTGTTAAAATTTCTCCGCTTTTGATCCAGGATAAATCTGAAATAAATCTATTCAGAAAGGACAAATCTAAGAAAGGCTCGTCACCCTGAACGTTGATAATATAATCGAAGTCTTCCAGCATCTGAGCAACCTGACAAACCCTTAATGTTCCGTTATCAAATTTATCGGTTAAGTGACAGTTTCCAAATTCGGTTACGTGATTGTATATGGATTTATCCTCGGTTGCAACCGCCACTGAATCTGCTATGGATGCAGAGCATTTTTCGTATACTCTCCTTATCATGGATTTGCCATCAATATCAACCAGTGGTTTATTGGGAAATCTAGAACTATTCATTCTGGATGGAATGATTATACAGACTTTTCTTTTTGACATATGCTAATAATGTAGATCTAAAAAAAGTATATCGTCTTTGTCGTCCTTGTATAATACAGGACACCAAACCGGATGATATTGCTCGTGTGCTTCAGCTATTTCATCTTCTGTAAATTTCCTTTTCATCTCCTCTGTGATCATAGGAAATTCTTCCTTGTCATCAAATACACCTTCGTCTATTTTTCGATTCATATCTTTCATCCAATGTGAATGATATCCTTCTTTGACATATACGCCCCAATTGTGAGTTTCGTAGTAGATATCTTCCACCCTTTGGGATACAACTAATGCATCCTCAGGAATGTTATTTTCCTTAATAAATTCTAAAAGTCTTCCGACAGTTAGATAATGGCTTTCTTTGTAGGAAAGTAATTTTTCTTTTGAAAGAACTCTGAACTTCGATTCGCTCATTTAAAATACGTTATATTGTGGAGGGATTTTACTCTCCTCCGTACAGGTAAGAATTCCCCTTCTTTCTGTATCCCATTTTTTCCAGGGTTTGTATCATACCAACCTCGTATGATACCCTATGTGATTTAAGATTTATATCATAAGATTCTGCAGATCTCAAGTTCACAAAACCAAACCTCTCTTTTACGAATTTCAGGGAGGCTGCCTTGATGTCACTCTGAGTTATCTTATCGGGAAGGTTCATGCTATTGCTCAAATTTTTTCAGATTCTCAATGGCTCCTTTTATATCAATCATAGCATTGGACACCTTGTTGTGTGCATGAAGTTCGTACTTATCTAGAATTCTCTTATGGATCTTTTCTAGATCCTCTATTTCCTTCTTGTAATCTATCCTCTTTTTCTTTACTTCCTCCTTCTTTGTCTGAGCTTTTTTTGAAGCAGAATCTTCGGAAGACCATGATAAATTATTCATTCTTTACCTTTCTCTATATTAGTAGGAGAAATGAATTTTATTTCAGTAAATGCCCAGATTAATTTATTTGGATTTTTCCTTTTCCACTAGTGTTTCTATCTCTTTCTTACCCTTGTCGGTTAAGAAATACATAGCTTCGCCATTGGAATCTTCTATAGAGTCAAGCAATCCCCTTTCACTCATTCTTAATAGATCTGTTTCTACCATGGAGAATCGGAGGATTTGAGAAAATTCCTCCTCTGTAAAATCATCCATATCATCGCCCTTGATCCACTTCTTTAAAGCGGAATCTGCGAATCTTCTAAAAGTGATGTTGTAATCTGCGTGTTCAGTTTCGAAAAAATTCTCTTCTTCTAAGCCATCTAATAGCTTTTCTGTCAATTCTGAAACCGGTTTAGGATAATCCTCGTAGTGCTCTGACCTTTTCAATACAGCATGTTATATGCTTATTATATCACAGAATCACCCGAAGTTTCATTGATTTTATCTTCTAGGAGGGTAAGGAATTCATCCCTTTCTTGTGCAGATTCAAATTCGAATCGCTGACTTTCTTTCCCAGTTGAATCGAATTGTATGTAATAAACAGTCTCGGATTTATTGCTCTGAAAATCTGTTAATCTCTCGAATAAACCACTACTGTACGAGAAAACATTATTGAGATTTATCGTTTTGTTTTTATGTTTTATCCAATTTTTCATAATTCTAGTTTTGTTTGTCCATCCATTCGAAAGATTTCACAAGTTCTATATCAAGAACACCTACTATTTCTCTAGTGTAGAATCCATCATTAAATTTCATATCATTTTCTATTTTAACTTTGTCAGATAGCTTAATCTCCCAAATATCAATTCCGTTAGAAAAATCCGGATGTCTGTTGAATCTTTTATTGTTGCTCAATTCCACAGAGTGATTTAATTCTTTGGTGAAAAAAAGCTTAGCTTCTTTTTCTCCCAATCTTTTAGATCTAGGTCCCAGTGTTGGTTTTAATCCCTCTTGTAAAATGTTTTTTCTTAATCTTTTAGGCGAAATGTGGTATACCTTCATATGTTAATGCAAAGATAAGGTAGGATACTCATAATTAAAAATGCACTATTGGAGCTGTTCTTTCTGCCATTCTAGCAAAGTACTTCTCCCTAGCAGCCTGTGGATCCTCCCCTTCTTTTATATAGATCGTGGTTTTTGAATCTATATAAACTGGAATCATTTTCTTATCGTTAGTTAGTGTTTCAAACTGTTTTCTACTTCTCGGGATTCTTCCATTCTTGGGATCTGGTTTAGCAGCCTTTCCTATCAGACCCTTAACTATAATAGTATTCTTAGGTCCAGGTGTTTTTGCCTCCTTTGAAAGGCCCATTCTTTTTAACTTAGATCTGATGCTTTCTATGCTTCTTTCGAGGCTTTCTGAAAGATCCTTAAATTTCATCGCTTCGTAATTTTTCTTCAGAAAATCGATCTCCTCAGAAGACCATTGTTTACCTTTTGAATCCATAAAATATTTCCATTTAGAATGTAAATATAGGGGAATATCCCGGTATAAAAAAATTAGCGGCTGAAAAGCTCTTTTCTGCATCTGTGCTTAAGAATGTCCGCTACCAGATTTGAGGAATGCTCCATCGGATGCTTGTCGTATCCAGTTATCTCCATGATTTGATCGTAGTATCTTAGGCTTTGCAAGAAATGGATATACTCGTGAATCATGGTGTCTATGAATTCATTAAAGCTCCTGTGTCTTTTGGGATTAATGTATATGGTACTTGAATCGCCTTCCTCCTCGTACATTCCCTTACAATTTATGCTTCTTGACATTGAAATCTTTAATTTGGAATATGGTCTGTACTTTGATCTACCCAGATTTTGGTAGCACCAATCTAGAATAATCCTGGCATTTTTTAAATTAATGTCTGAAATATTCATATTCTTTTTCTTTAGATTTCTATTCTTCTTTTTGTCTTATTTTATAGACTATTAATTGATTGTGGGATTTTTTCCATTCCCCGTTTTTATTCTTTCTCCTTGCGTATACTATAAGATCTGAAGCGGGACCACCATCGTCCATAAATCTTATTTTCCCTGTGATATAGTAGTAATTACCAATCTTGCCCCTGAATTTCTCAGGTATTTCCGAAGGCGTATAAAATATATCATACGTGCTATCGCTGGTTTCAGGATCCAAATAGACTGGCTTTAAATGATATCCCTCGCTATTATAAAGAGGACTTCCGTCTAAAAGAACAACATTAATAAAATCTCCCCGGTCAACAAAATGATTCCAGAGAGATTCAAAAAGAATCTCTCCGGACTCTAATCCGAGCATACTTAAAAACGATTTTTCAACGTTCTCCCTAGTTATCTCCGTTTTCATCAGATTCAAAAATTCCTTTTTTGGCTTTTTTTATAGCCTTATAGATCATTTCAATTTCATCCAATGTAATGTCGGTTTTCTTTCTGTTTATTTCAACAGTACAGGAAACGACGTTACCTTCCACATATCCTAATTTGTTATCGATTCTGTCTATGCTTAATGCATAATCCCCTCTTGGATCTAAAACCCTTCCTGTATAGAAGCATTTTTTCTGCTCCATCAGTTTCTTTAATGTTGTGAAGGATAAATCAAATTTAATGTTTCTAGCATCTGCGCTTTGTTTTAAATTGATCATTTTCTTAGCAACATCTAAGTCTGTCATTTTACCTTTGCTCGAGGTAGTTTCGTGTGTTGATTCCACACTTTCGTCTGTTTCTGTGGTAGTTACTACCTTCCCACTCAATTCTTTCTCTTCCATCTATTGTTTTATATGATCCCCAAGGTCATCATTTGTAGCAATCTGGATTTCTCTGGATTGCCGTTTTATGTGCCGATAAATTGGGGAGGATGGAATTTTGGGATAGAAGATTTATTAAAAATCACCTAACTAATTGTTAAATGGCTGTTTAATTAATGCTATATCCTTTCCATCTTGCTGTATCTATCCTTTCTTCTACAGGAGTCCGTATTCTGAGCTTGTTCCCAGAAAATCTGTGTCTATCCTCTGTCTAATCTCCGGATCTAAGTATTTGACAAATTGTGGGTACATGAATGAGAAATCCTCCCACATCATATCTTTTTCAAATCTAAGACCTCCCATAACATCAAGCTCTTCCCAAAGCTCTTTGAAATTCATAGGGGAATACTCTACTGGAAGTCTAAAAACCTTTATGTCGTCCCCCCAGAATCTTTGGGTCTCCTCGTGGATTAAATCAGTCCAATATGGACAAAGGGATATCCAAACCCCATCCCTTCTTTTAATTGAATTCCTGATCTCTTCAAAGAGATTTCCCATTCTTTCTATCTTTTCATCTATCTCAGAGCTCAGACCAGATACGGAGTTGCTTATATAGGATGATTCAAATTCTGGAGAATCATCAAAATCCGTGAAATTTACAATGTGAAAATTTTTCAGCTTTGCATTTATCGTTGACATCCTAAATGCTCTTTGAAATAAACCAGAGAACAGTTTAAAATCATCAGGATCGGTCAAAAGAATTCCCTGTATTGATAATCCCCTGCCGGGCTCATGCTCTATTATATAATCTTCAAAATCCCAATAATACCCCCATCTTTCCCTGTCTGGTCTTTTTAAAGAATCCTTTGGTATCGGATAGATCTCAGAAAAATTTCCATGAAAATCGTATATCATCTGGGATAGGGATAAACAATACGGGACTCCAAAAAAAATGATGAAGTCCCGTATTTAGTTTTAAACTACTTTGAGGTTTGCCAACGGAATCCACCAGCAGTTTTATAAACGCCTCTAGTAACTTTTGAGATATTACTTGCGTCTGTGCCTGTTGATGTTGCTGCCTCACGAATAGAAGAATACTTCTTTAACTTTCTTCCACCCGGAGTCATTTGTACCACTGGGACCATGTTTTTGCGTTTTACCGCCTTTTTTGTGTTTGCCATTTTTTTAAATTTAGTTTGTTAAAATATACATATTATAGTACAGGCAAACAAAAAGGTTTCAAAAATGGGGTAAAAATGAGGGTTTAGAGGAAATCTATGACTATTTCCCCGGAATCCTGTATTTCTGTTAGGAATCTCTCGACGTCCTTCAAAGATTCTGTGTCGAGGTTAGTTTTAATATCTCCCCGATCGGGTTTAGATCCAAGGGCACTCAGAACTTTTTTTAAAACCCCAGATGCTGATTTACATGGCTTGGAAGAAACAACGGCAGATTCCATTTCTTGGATAGGCTCAGTTGCCAAATATTTAAACTTCGATAGTGAGATTTTTATATCATTCTCTTGAATAATCTTAGATCCTCCATTACCGGAAACCCCGGAATTGAATTCATTACAATTTAGGGATTCATATAAGATCCAGGATTTACACTGGTTGAATGCACTTATACTAATATATGAAAGTCTTTCTCCAGATTTTTTCGATGTTGCTGTTATGTCGTGCCCCAAGGTATAATGATTTTCTACAAATGTAAAAATAGTACAGTCAGTAAAAAAATGTTTATCTGAATTTATTTTCCCTGATCCAGATTACTGCAATATATTTTGTTCCTTCTTCGACAGGAAGTCCCGCATGAAGACTTGTAAAATCTAAAGTTCCATCTTCGTTAAGATTTGACCAGACTACTAATTTTCCTTTCCTTGGTGTGATAATTCTTTCTTTTTGTGGAAATTCAGTGGACCCGCCCTTGAAATCGTCATTAAGATAAACCAGAGCGGTTTTAGTTCTCTGTCCACCTCTCTGTGTTACTTCCCTATCATAATATCCTTCATTGGGATGGAAAAAATCGTGATGAACCTTATACTCTCCTCCTATTTCATATTTAACTATGTGTGTTCCCTCCATGTTCTCCTCTGGAATTCCAACAAGATCTGATACTAAGCATCTAAATTTGCACACAGTTTCTTCTGTCGACATAAGCCATGCTCCCTCTGCTACTCTGTATCCATCGACAGGTTTTCCCAAAGTTGTTGTTTTGAAAAGTTGGGGTCGAGCTAATTCTATTAATTTATCGCAATCCTGCTCCGATAAGAAATCTTCTTGTTCTAAAATCATAACCTATTTTTAAATTGATTAATCCTCGTTATCCTCAGTACCCGGATCATAAGTGATACTATATTTATCTATAGCATATTTAGCAATAAGATCGCATAATGCAACATCATCAACATCTGTTCCATCAGGATTTAAGACTATTACGGATTTGTCGTTGGTGATTAGATCCTGATAAAGAGAAACATTAAAGCTCTTATCGTTCACGGAAAAATCAAAAACTAATGTGCAATTAAGGGGACTTGATTTAATTTCCATACATTTTTTAGTGATTATAGATCATTATGCAGGAAATAATTCGATTTAAATATGGCAAATTATTTCTTCCCTTTGAGGTTAACCTTCCAGTAAACCCCTCCTTTTACATACGGAATGAATTGGCCATCTATTCCATTAGATGTCATATTCCAAACCCCTATACCAAGTTCGTAAATTTTATCCTTAGGTGTTTTATAGAGAAAAGAAGTCCCCAGGGAGTAAACATAGTTAGGTTTATCTAAACCCCCATTCAGGCCTAAATACAGATTACCCCTAGGTTCTTCTTTTATCTTTTCGATCCTCTCTTTAACAGGTACCTTAATCTTAGAGAAATATTTTCTAGATAGGATATTACCTCCAGAAACAGTATCAACCACTGTGATATAGCCATAATCAAGCTTGAGTGTATCGATTTTAACTTTTTTAACATTATACATTCCCAATATCGCAGCAGTGTCAACGATAGCCGGGACATCTCTATAAATTATGGTGTCCCTTAAAACTTCGAACGGAATTAAATTATCCACATACACGGTGTCGTGAATAAATGTTGTATCTGACAATCCTTTACTTATTGATGCTTTATCTTTATCGGATACTTTCCTAGGGGAACTGTTATTCTTACAGCTGTAGAATAGTTGTGAGATTGCTAGAAAGAACACCACTACTATGGTGTTAAGTGAGGAATTGTCGTGTTTTAAGTTCATTTTATACTTTAGGTCGTGTAACTAAAGCATAGTGTTTTAAGCTATACCTAAATTTATTGAGGGAATACTCCCTTTCTAATCATCTTATCTAGAATGTTTGCACATGCTATATCCAATGCTTTTTTGGTTGAAATACTAATTGTAGATTGATTGAATTTAATAGGGTCAACAGAAGCATCAGCAACAAGAGTTAATTCCCTAGTTGTTTTAGCCTCACCTAATCCAGATGCTGCTATTATTGCTCCAGTCTCTGCATTAGTAAATCTAACCTGAAGACCCAATCTTGTTACAAGATTATCTTTGATGCCATCCTTTAGACTAATTGACTCGTCTTCAGATACTGAATAATCATAGACTTCAATTTCAACAAAATAGTGTGCTAGCTTTATCTTTCCTCTACCGTCTAATTTGTTTTCAGAAATTCCAGATTGTGATGCTTGGAATTGCTTCACCATTCTGTTTTTAATCTCGGTTTTATCCTCAGTGAATTCGAATCTATTTAGGTTATCAAGATATTCTAATACGATGTTAGTAACACCAAGTCCTACTCTTTTTTCTTTTAATTCTGGATATGCCTCGTACGTTTCATCATTGATTCCGCACTTTAACAATTGAATATTTTTCTTTGGACCCTCGTAATCAAGATATGCTGAAATATCCTTCTTCTTTTCGAAGTCCGCTTTAAAATCTTCAGTTTTCGTTTTACCTATAGTCTGAGCTTTTGTAGTCAGAACAAAACCAATCATAAAAACGATGACCAGTATTGAGATGTTGTATATTTGCTTTTTCATTCTTTCCTAATTATTTTTCAGATGTCGGTCCTTCGTACATAATGTTTTCTGGATTGTTTTTAAATCTTCCGTCAAATTTCCATTCGAATTCGTTTGAATATTGACGCATTCTTTCTTGTTGATCGCTAACTTGTAAATACACAAAGAATACCTGTATTCCTAGTGCAAAAAATACCCAGCACAGACAAAGTCTTAGGTATACGTGAAATAGAAATTCACTTGCTTTTGTTAATTGATTTTTCATGGGGGTTTAGTCGTGTTTTATTTGTATTTGAAGGGAACGGGGATTAACCCGTTCCTCAACTTTAAGCTTCTTCTTGCTTGTCCGCAGGTGCTTTCTTAGTGAATTTATCTAATGTATCAGCGCCCATACCGATTGCTGTTATTACCATTACTGCATTCACCAATTCTGCTGCTGGTTTAAAATGCTCTTCACTGAAAGAGTTAGCTAACATCGTTCCGCAAAGGAATAATGATCCAACAAATGCAATCACAGGTTTTACTGAAATTGCTCCTCTTTCGTCTTTAAAAAGATCTATGATCCATTCTTTAAAAGTCATGTTATTATTTTATATTGTTTGGGATTAACCCTCGAAATTGTCTTTTAACAATCCGCATTTTTGACATTCAAGTTCTCCATCATTATCGGAATCACCCCATTCATGCTCGCATTGTCTATGAGATTCATATTCAAGCTTTTCCATTTCCTGCTCGTGCTCTTGTTGATCCTTAGCCAATTCAAAATTTTGCTGATTTTCAACCACTGCTAATTCTCTAGCAGCTTGTGCTCCTGCAACAAATGCATCAGGGATAGTTGGTGCGTATGGCTTGTTAGTTTCCTTCATGTCATTAGTATGAGATAAAGTAGTTCCATCTTCTTCGTCCATCTTCTGAACTAGCATCTTGTCTTTGTCGGTATCTGAGAACCAGTAGTCTATAATCTTACCATAAGAGCCAATAAAAGCCCCTAATAATAAAAGAAGAAGCTCTTTCCATTCTCCTGCCATTTTGGTTCCTATTCCTATAGCTGCAAACATTCCTGCTAGTATTAGCATAAATCCGCCTAACACTAATGCGGTGATGTACCATCTGCGGGTCATCATCGAGTTTAATAGGTCTTTAAATCCACTTGGTTGTTGATTTTTTTCTGCCATTTTAATTTATTCTATTAATGTGTATTTTTTATATCTTTGGGTAATCTCCACCCCTTTTTTCTCCCTCTTAATACCAAGTAGCTACATCCAATTATAAAAGATGTTAAAAACATTATTGGTGAATTAAATACAAACATAGCTATTGAACATACTGCAACTACTGCTATGAAACTTAGCCCTTGTTCCATATTTACCATTTTGGTGCTTCCTCTTTAAACTCATCACCTTCTTTCTTCTTAGGTGCTGGAGCTGGAGCTGCTGGTTTGCCTGTTCCGCCATTGTTGCCACCCTGAATAATCACGGTTTTTCCTGCTGCTTGTTGCTGTTGATTTGAGTTTGTGATGTTAATTACTGGGGCTGCTGGTGCTGGGGCTTCGTCTTTATCTCCGCCTCCTAATAGTGTAGTTAAAAATACTCCACCTGCAGTTACTACTGTACCAAGTACTCCTACGATTGTCTTTTTTAAACCTGACCAGGTTCCGTCGTTTTCTGTTTCTTCGCTCATTTTGTTTATTTTATATTCGGTTTTTTTTAATACCTAGAAAAAATACTCAAAGTTGAGACCCGCCTTTCATACAGGTTTCCGGCAATAAGCCAGCTAGTTTTGAAAAGACGTACGAAGAAATGTAGATTTCTTGCTAACGGAATGAGGATTTTTTCAACTTTATATATCTTTTTTCTACAGCATAATCCTCGATCCTATCATAAAATTATGCAATATCGGTGTTCCCGCTTGGGTTGATCCAGAAAATCTATAATTTAGATTAAGCCCGAATCTTCCAGTTAATTTGTAGTCATACGAAAACCCTGTCATATATCCGTAATGTCTGTTTACCAAGGTTTGATTGGTGTTTGGATTCCATGATATCGGGGAGCTTGTTACGAAAACCTGAGGAGCTATTGATGTTTTTTTATTTACCTGATAAATCTTTGTCCAAAATCCGATGGACGAAAAAGAAGCAGAATAGGTATACTTATTTCCATCCTTTAATAATAAGCTAACAACTCCTACGTTAAATCCATAAGTACCTATCTTAGGATCCGGTTTAATGTGCGTATAACCCTGCATAATCATGATATTTCCCTGAAGGTATGCTAATGTCATAGAATATGAATCTATGTTCTTTAATTTGCCTTTTTCGAAATTCATTTTAGTGTATCCGCCATTCAAAGCAAATTGATCAAATGTTGTCCATATCATGGATGTTAATCCCCAACTTTCCGTTCCCGTCATGGAAGATTTGCTTATACCTGTTGATATCATAGCAGAATATCTACCGTCATTTCCTTGTGTTACTGCAAGATCGGAAGCAACTAGTGTGGGATTACTAACGGATTGTTTCTTCTTCTTTTCCTCTTCTTTCTTCTTCTTTTCCTCTTCTTTCTTTTTCTCCTCCTCTTTTTTCTTCTCTTCTTCTTTTTTATTCTCCTCTTTCTTCTCCTCTTTTTTACTCTCAGATTTGCTTTCCTCTTTCTTCTCCTCACTTTTACTTTCGGATTTTGATTCTGATTTACTTTCAGATTTTGATTCAGCTTTACTTTCAGATTTTGATTCTCCTGATGATGATCCACTACTTTTACTTTCCCCGTTAGAGCTAGATGAACCTGAAGATCCGCCTGAGCTTTGAGAAGAAGGACCTCCTGATGAACCAGCAGAAGCACCCGCGGATGAACCAGCAGAAGCACTAGCAGAAGATGATGCAGAAGAACTTGCAGCGCTACTTGCAGACGATGAAGCAGCAGCTGATGCCGAAGAACTAGCTGCAGATGAAGCTGCATTACTTGCTGCGGAAGAAGCTGCAGCAGATGCAGCAGCTGATGCCGCTTGTGCAACAGTTTGTTGAACTGTTTGTACAGCAACAGTACTTACTGGACAAGGTCTTGTATTATAATCAGTATAAACTTGATTCAGCCATTTTTGAACCGTTCCGTCATTGACCTGCGCATTCGTGAATATCTTCATTTGATTATAAAAAGAAATCATTACTCCACCATTGGGCATAGGAGCAGACACCACAACTTTGAGCTCCCCAGTACATTTATCCACATAGGTCTGGGTGAAGGTCTGTGCACTAGCAGCAAAGGATGCTACTACCAATAAAAGGAACAATAATAATTTCTTCATTCAATTTTTCTCCGCCTCAAATATTTTAAGATAATCTTTTAGTTTATCTTATTAAAGTCTGTTATTCCTAGAAGATTGTTACTAGAGTCGTAGATACCAATTCTATATGAAGAAGATGGTAAAGCAGAGGTATAAACTTTCAATAGATTATCTCCAGCCTTTACATTAACCTGTTCCTTAGATACAACTCTATTTGATATGTCAGTTATTTTAATAACTACAGTACCTTCCTTTTCCAATTTTACGTTCATTGAAACTTCCTTGGAAACAAATGGGGTTTCTAATTTAATACCCACGCTGTTTTGAATAGCAAGCTCTGGTTTAATTTGTTCCTGCATAGGAATTAGCATGTCGTCTTTTGTACATCCTGCAAATAGAATAACGCAGATTGAGAAGATTAGTGATTTTTTCATTTCTTTTTATTTTATTTTCTTATTAATATAGTTGTTCTTTTCATCTCGTTTTTAGAAGAATCTGACAACAATAGATATAGCGTTTGTGATTTTATAGAATTGGTATAGATCTTTCTTGAATTCTCCCCAATCTGACCCACGAATTTTTCTCTGCTTATTACTTGGTTTGTCTCTTTATCAATTAAGGATAAAATATAAACTCCAGGTGATGGTAAATCAAAATACAAAGATTGTCCATTGGTAACACTACTCTCCCCAACATCAAATATTTTTTCGACTGGCGGTGCCGGTGTTGGTAACTCCGGTTTAGTACATCCATACAGTAAAATCAGAAATATGAATAATATCTTTTTCATTAATTTATTTTAATGTATTTTGGTTTTTTCCACGGATCCGAATGATATTCCTCACTCTTCCATTTTTTAATTTTAAACCTTGCCATCTCTTCAGAATAGTACACAATGTTATCATCGTACCATTTATCCAATCCGTGTTTTTTCATTGGCAAATACAACGAATATCCAGTTCCATCATACTGTATTACCCTAATCTTGTAACTAGTACAAGATGATATTGTTAAGAATAAAAATGATATAATTAATATTTTTTTCATCTTTTAAAATTGAAAGTTTGTTCCTATCATAAACATTATTGGATTACTTTTTTTATATCCAACAGACTCGCTTAATTTATCCCACGTTTTGTTGAATCTAATATTAGTGTTTAAAACAAATCTTTTAGTTATTTTCCAATCGAATGATGTACCATAATATAAATCCAAATTGAAATCATCAAGATATGCTAAATCCGAAGAGGTACCATCCTTAAAATCTTTATAGATGTCGCTCATAGCAAATATTTGTGGGGATATATTAACTCTCTTTGTTTTGATTGTATATGTGTACATTAACATTCCTTTATAAATCATTTCGGATGATGCCGGCATTTGTGGGTAAATCAAATCCAAAAAATTACCATTCGCATCAACTGTGTATTTTCCTTCCCATGCTCCTTCATATGTTCCCCAAAATGTTTTTGATGCAATTAAGCTATACCCAAATGTCCCAAACTTTTTTGTCCTGAAAACATCTATAAATGAAATACTGATATCTTTTTGAAAATCAAAATCAGTTGAATAGAATGTTTGTAATGTTGTTGTTCTCTTATCAGTATTTCTACTAAATCCATAACCAACACCATAATAATTCCATATCGGATTTATTGATGTGGAAAATGAGTGTCCCCATACTCCATTATTAGACCATTTACTGTATCCCAGATTTAAAGTACTTGACACCTGTTTTCCGATTATACCAACAGATAGATTTGAGGATGAAAGAACGTCTTTTGAAAAATCAATATAGGATTGTAATATACCTATATCATTCCAATCATCACTCTCACCAAACAATTCTTTAGGTGAAAGCTGTAACGTATCAGGTTTTACAATTTGTGCTTTAGAATAAACCCCTATGAAAAGTAAGATTAATATGATTGTTATCCTTTTCATTAGTTTAATTTTACTTTTAATTGAGTTCCTGCTTTATTAACAGCATCTGTTGCTGAAACAGAAGTTAACCCTAATGTTCCAGTTAATCCAATTTTTGGTACGAATGTTATTTTATATTCTGTTGTTTTGTCTAATATTGTTGATCCATCAGTGATTAATGATCCCAATGTGATATAAGATCCTTTATCTGTTCCAAAATTTGTTGGATTACCTTTTGTTATAAAATCTACTTTTTGAAATTCCAACGAGGTATTATCATAATTCAACTGGAATTGGGTTCCTACTAATTCTTGCTGTAATGGGTCTACTGATATCGTTACTATAACCTTACCTCCAACATTTTCACCCATGATTGATGCATTTATTTCATTAGTGGTTGTATTAGTCATTAGGCTCATGCTTCTATATGAATTGGTTGCAACACCGCTTGCAGTTTGTTGTGCCGAATGAGAAAGGTTTACGTCACCTATCCAGGTTACGTTCACATTGTATGTGTTATTAAGGGTACCCGTATTTAAACTAAATGGAAATAGACTTCTCGTAGAATTAAATCTTGTGTTCCAATTTGATTTTGTAATTGCATCATAATCAGATTTGCTATAAAGCTTCATCAAGAATGTTAATAATGGATTTTGTGTTAATGGCTGAACTCCAGTTAGGTGCTGTAATAATTTATACGTGTCGGATTCATTGAATAATCCATTACCGTCCACATCTGCGTTCATAAATTGAATACCGTTGGTAAATTCCAATCCGCTTTGATCCCCAAATATCCCGCCATTTGATAATTCTTTAAATGCTATAAACACATCAGATACAGTAACGATACTATTATACAGGGTGTTCAAATCTGTTTGATTAGTATACGATAATTCTATTCCGTGTTGTTTATATTCACGATTAAGTTCAAATGAAATCTCACACATAAATGCATAATCTCCGTATCCAGCGTTGCGAATATATTGTGAATTTGTTGACGTTCCGTTTGTTACTTTCGGAAGGGTCGAGGGTATCGTATATCTTGCCCAGGTTGCATCATTTCCTAAAAAGGTAACAGGTCCACTGTATACATCTAAGAGTGTAATGTGTGATACAGAATTTGCACCGATCGCACCAAACTTTCTCATGTCAATGTAAAGTGTGGTTGCTCCGTTATAAAAATTAACATAAGACCATTCTACCTGCCCTCCTACTATTGAACCCACGTATCCTCCGTTTTGAATCTTTACAGTATCCAAATCATTTGTAACATCTACTTTACCTAATCCACTAATTGATCTTGATGTGTTAGTTGTTGTACCCCATAAATTATTTACATACGTATTTGCTTTTGCTGAAAATTTTGTTTCATCTACATTAGTTCCGAAATCAACATTGAATGCTGCTCTCAATACTTCCCCATTTGAGTGAGTTACACTATTAGTATAGAATTCAGTAAATGTTGCATCATCAGGGTTAGTCCAAGTTCCGTATTCAATTACATAAGGATTACTCCAATTGTTTGATAAATCGTTCCAATTTGCAGCACCATTCCACTTTGCCACTGCATAGTTCTCACTACCATTACTACCATTTGGTTCACCTTGTGCCCAGTTGTTATATACGCCAGGAATGTTTCCATTAGTTTGTCCATTTGAGGTTTTCATCACAGTACCTTTTTCAGGACCAGCATCAATTACCCAAGTTCCATCTTTTATTTCATCTGTTGCAGCAAACCATACATTAGTTGCAGGAACATTTGCGAATATAAATGCATCTTCGGAAGCCGATGTTATTGTTACCAAATAGCCTGTCTGTCCTTTGAATGTAGTTAGCAATGACCTACTTCTTGCAAGTGTGTATGAAGTTCTTTCATTGGTTGCGGTTATGGGTTTGTAAAAATGTCCATTAACTCCATTGTAAAAGAATCCAACAGGGTTTACAGTTGCCGCTACCGATAATTGAACATTACCAACTACAGAACCTGTATTAACTTTTAAAGATACCAATGCAGTATTAATATCTGACATTGTTCCCAATACCACTAAACGAGTTTTATTACCCGTTAAAGTAAATCCACTTGCGGCAATTAATCCTCGTGTATCGTTAAGGTAAAATGTAGTATTTGTTGATGGATTGATTAAACTGATTGATGCTAATAAAGTAGATGTTGCACTAAATCCACTTAATTGGAATCCACTCCCATCTTGGCCGGTTGTGGATGGTATAAACGATTTAGAGTCCGGAGCAGATACACTCTGTCCGAACCCTAAAAATGATATTAGAGAAAATAATATAAATAATAAAAATCTCATATTATTCAACTATTAGGTCGATTTTATTTCCTTTGCCGTCAACTGCGTCTGATAGTACAAAGTAGAATAATCCCGCAGTGTTTGATAATGCTACCTTTGGTGTGAAGATTAATTTATAAGGTGTACCAGTTTTAATTCTTGCTGTTTTTAATTGATCTATAGAACCAAATGTTAATCTACCACCATCGTGGGTTGAGAAGTTCGTTATAGTAGAACCTGCATCGAACACCACGTTATCCAATGTTAATTTGCTTTCGTCATAGTTCATAACAACTTGTAAACCTGCTAGTTCTGCTTTAGTTAAAGTTGTTGTTAAAATAACCTTGCCATTTTCTAAAGTTGATGTTACGCTTAGCTTAGCAGTTTCAACTGCTTCTGTTCTGTAAGCCATGGAAACACTACTCATTGATTTAACAGAGTTTGTCTGAATTGAATTTACAGAATTCGTATACTGTCCAGCTGATATTCTACTTGCAATCACTGCAGGATCTGATGAGTGAGACCAGTTTAAATCACCTCCCCAAGCATATACAGCATAAACCTCTTTGATAGGTGTATCAATTAATACCCTATTCTTAATAACTCCGTCTAACCAACTTTGATTTAATAAACCGCTATACCATCTCCAAGATGTCACAGTGCTTGTAGGAATGAATGCGTTTGCTGACACGTCTTGTCCCATTACATAAGCGAATAAATTATAAGAATCCGCTTCGTTAAACGTTGCATCGTTTTTAGTAACATTTCCTACCTTTTTCTCCAAAACTGGATAAGTGAAAAAGTTTGCAGTTCCGCCGATATCAGTTTGTGTGTGTCCTAAAAATGCCTTATAAGCATCAGAAACCGTGATCACATTATTCATCCAAGATTTTTGGGATGCTGGTGATACAAACACACCAACGCTATCACCAACTTTAACCTGCGTTGTGAAAAGAGCCTCTCCAGTAGCATCTAGAGGTAATTGAGCAATAGGCTGTTGTGACCAATCGATATCTCCGCTACCGTCTGATTTTAATTTCATTAATTGAACATTATGGTCAGAGATTGCATATCCCTGAGGGAATAGTACTTTCACCTTGAATTGTGAAGTGTTACCAGTTACACCGGATATAGAAGACCAACCCCCGCCGTAAATAGTTCCAACATTTGCACCTGTTGTATCCGTACCTGATGCTAAATCTATTTTAAAGATATTGTTGTAGGTATTTTGATCCTTCAAAATGTACTTTTGTGTTGCGATTAACCCATTAATAGATTGGTCTGCTCTTTGAACCGCTAATTGACCAACATTCCAATCAGAATTAACTGCGTAGTTCCAAGGGGTTAAACCATACTGGACATCCAGATCATTGTCACTTGCTCCGCCGTTTGGCGTAAACTTATAATTGCTCCAACCTGTATAGAATGTTTGAGAAGATGATCCTTGATTGAAAGCAGTTGAAACATAAGTCAGAGCTTTGTTGTTAAACTGATATCTAAACCAAAGATAACGAGGATTCTTAATCACTGTTCCTTTCGTTAAATTATATCTAACTGTAATCGTGTCACCAACCTTTAAACCCGAGGTAGGTGTTAGGGATTGACTAATCGTCAATTGTGCAAATCCTGAGAATCCAAACAGGAGAAAAAATACTGATAATAAAATTAGTTTTTTCATTGTGTTAATAATTGTTTTATTGCTGTTCCGCACACCTTTTTAATAACTGTAGAAACCGATTGTTGATTCATTTTTCCGCCCTCGTCAACTATTAAAGTTGATGTTGAAATCTCGGAAGCTTTTTCTGTTATTAAACATTCTTTTATTTTCTTCCCCTTATTATCTAAAAGATATGCCTTTATTTTTAGTACTGTCTCTGCATTGTTTTTGTGGAATATTGCAACGCTAGACTTTGTGGTCTCAACATCAAAGAAAAGAAGATCTATGTTGACCTTGTAATCAAATTTAGTCTCGTCTTCTACGATGTCAAAATCGTTTTCTTGAAGGTATTCCTCCAATAGATTTCTAAAGCCAAAAGTTAATGGCCTAGATCCTGCTAGATTTCCAATTTGAATTTTGTTAGTGATTTCCCCTATGAGAACAGATTTTCCTTGTCCGAAAGATTGAAAGGAAAATGCCATAGCAAAAATTGCTATAAATAGGATTTTAAGTGTCTTTGTCATTTTTTCCAATTAAATTGGAAAAAATCCACACTATCCCAGGAGAGGGACAAATATAAAGTCTTTCTGATAGGGCTTCGTGTTTCCCTGTCCTGAAAGACTGTAACTATCTTCGTGTAAAAAGGTCGTATCTTTTTTCACGGAATGAGGATTTTTTCAGTTTATATATCCGACTGAAAGACAAAAATCCCCCCTGATAAAAATATTAAATATTAATTTATAATGATATGTGAAATCGGTCCCTCATTTTTTTGAGTGTATCGTCAGGTACCCCGTGTATATTAGTGTTTCCGTGCCTATTCTCAACTATTATCGAAAATACTTTGTAATCGTACTTCTTTGCTAGATCGAAATATGCTTGCATTTCCCATTCCTGTGTGAATGTATTAGAAACAACTATTTCTGGATAATATTGGGGATTGTTTTGATTCTCCTGCATTCTTTTCTCAACTTCTTCCTGGCACCACTTGTGAGCTTCCTTTAGCTTAGATGGATCAAAAAGATAATGTCCCTCGCTATCATAGAAGAACTTATCAGCCTCACAAATAGCGTAATCATTCCAGATAAAATTTGCAAATGTAGATTTACCAGATCCGGGTAAACCCCTAACTATAGTCAACGTTTTATTCATACCTTTATTTTTGAATATAAAGGTAATACTATTTTACGTAAAACTAAAATGAGACTATCTGCCTTGACCTCTGTAGTTTCTTTCCTTGCGGTCGTGTTTATTGTGGGTTTTCTTAGCCTTGCCGTTTCTTCTTTTACCAAAAGTAATTTTTTGGCTGCTTGATGCTCCTTTTGCCTTTGCCATAATCGGGGTTTTTTTCTATATATTCCCCGTTTGCAAAATTTCTAGTGACCGTAGGGAACTACGAAAATGTTATCCCATTTGGATGTAGAGAGTTCTTCGAGAAGCTGTTTTGCAAGTTCAAATCTTCTATATCTTTCAGATTTTAATTCCTCATGAAGTGCAGCGAGTACCTGCTTAACCGGGATTGCCGGGAGCGGATCTCCATAAAGATCTTCGCCTATTTTTTCATCACCGTCCCAAATCTCAACGTTGTTATAATTCATTCCAATGTCAAATATCTCAGAGGCGGATGGATCTATTCCTAGATGTGACCCTTTGACGTCCTTTAAAAATTTCCAATCACTAAAATCTGGTGTTTCCTTACCTTTAGAATATGCAACGAGCTTAGCTAATGGACCGTTTCCTATCTTGGATAGATCCACGCTTGCAATCTCAATAAAGGTCTTAGTTGCCCCTATCTCCCCTGCTATTAACTTAATTTCATATCCCATGCTCTATATATTTTTATTCAAAATATCTTTTACTAAAAACTGAGACAACATTAGGTTCTGAGTGTATTATTCTAACGTATTGCCTTGTGTCTATTCCGGTTTGATCCTGATGAATCCAAACGGTTTCTTGAGGCTTTAATGGATTTGGTAGATGAATGTTCCATCCCTTATCAGCTATGCCTTTTTTTAATGTTTTTTGATCTAGTTTTTTTAAATCCATAATTAGTATTTATTGTGATCCGTGAATAGAGGATCTATAAAATTTTGGGGTTCTTCTTTTCTCCTGTTCATGTATTCAATCGCAGCCTTTCCTGCATGATCCATAAAATCAAAGTTATCGTTGTATAAATCCCTGCGCATTCCTGGATCAACACCGTTTATCTTATTAAACGAATCTAATTTTTTTGCTATCTGATCTAGATATTCTTTGTTTGGGATCATTCCTTATATATTAAATTCGTTATAGACCTCCTTGAAGCTGTCCTGATAGGATCTTGTATCTTCATTATCGAGTGTTTTATATAAACCAGTTGACATAAATGCCTGTATCTCATCAAATATAATTTTATCGTCATCAGCATATCCCATTTTAACTAATGCTTTTTTCATAAATTTAAAATTGGATTTCTTCATATCGGATATTATCCGATCCATTCTTTTTTTATATTCTTTATTGGTATAATAAAGTCCATGTGCTATTTCGTGATTCATAGTTTGTGATTTTTTAGAATCAGCTCCTATTAAATACCACTTTGTTCTTGTCCCTTTGTTTTTATTTTGAGAATCTATTGAGCAATAAAAGTAAATGTCACTCATTATCTTATCATACTCGCTCTGTTTATAAAAGGTATCTATGCCTTTTTCTAAAACATTAGATGGTATATTATAACCAGACCAATCAAAAGGATACGTAAAGAAATCGGATAACCTTTCTTTTGTATATGTTCTCATAAATGTTTCCCAGCTAAAATACTTACCCCTGATGTTTTTATAAGGAGATTCGTAAAATTCTTGGTATCTACAAAAAAGCATTGCTCTATCATAGTCATCCTTTACCTCCACACAATAAATGAACGGTTTTATCATTTCAACCTTTCCCTTAACAAGTGGGTGTTTTATCTTCATAAAAATGTTTTTTCATTCTATCACAAATGTATTGAAAAGATTCAGGACCCCATTAAAAATGCAAAAACGAAAGAATTAAGTGATATATAAATCAAATAACCAAAAATATGCAAGTATTATTTCTAGCGATTTTAGTTTTGGGAGCTTATTTTGCTTACACAAAGATTAGCAAAAAACCAAAAAACCAAGAGGCTGAGCCAGTTAAAGCTGATCCTGTTGTAGAGGTAAAGGCAGAAGAACCCGTTGTATCAGTAGAAGCAGCACCAGCTGTTATCGAAAAGGTAAAACCGGCTGCTAAAAAACCAGCTACCAAAAAAGCACCAGCAAAAAAACCAGCTGCTAAAAAGGCACCGGCGAAGGCTGAAACAACTAAAGCTAAAAAAGCTAAAAAGTAGTGGAAATCTACTAAAATGAAATAAAGCGATTGGATATCCAGTCGCTTTTTTTATGAACTATGGCAACAGTATTATTAATGCAAACAGATCTAACCTATAATGTTACCACTGATGATGGCAATTCATACACCGTTATGTTAACCGAGGATTTTTATTCAGGACATTTTTCGATAGATGCCTTTGACGATAACGAGGAAATTGTTATGGATGAATCCAAGATGTTAGAGATAAGTAATTTGATAGAGAATCAACGATTGTAGATTGCCCAAATTTCCTCTCCCTGCTTGGATTTAATGTATAATATTTTCGTATTAGGGTTCCACCAATATTCCTTTTTATCGTCTTTCAATTTAACAATACCCCAAGACAGAATTAGGTCCGTTTCGTATTCTTTATCATCGATGGTTATTTTTCCATCTGTTCTTGATCCATTATCAGAAGCTTTTTTAAACATCCCAATAATATCGTCCCATTCTGCAGAGGTCTCTAACGTGTTGAAGTTTTTTGCGCGTTTAACAATATGTCCATCAGATTCTATTTTATCATAGATCGTTTGCTCGAAACGTTCGGAATTAACAATTTCTAAATTATCCAAATCCAGTTCTGTAATGTTGTCATCTATTACCATATACTCTGCTTGAAATTCCGTGCCGTCTTCATGAAACCCATCTGCTGAATACACCTTAACATGATGGTCGGGAGTGTCTAGATGATCTCCCATCTCCCAATCTATTTTTTTCAAGTATTCTTCGCTGGTGTGGCCTATTCCGGGTCCTCGTACCTTGTAGACCTCCCAGATATCAAAGATATCCCTGGCGGAATGTCCAGGATCATCACTTTCAAATAAGGATTTAAAATTCTTTAGATATTTCATTGATTTATATATCATCAAATATGCCAGATTGCATTAGATCCGAAACATTCTGAACAGATCTTTCAAATGCCTCTGGATCCTTCTTTCTCTCTGATATTTCCTTGATTACTCTATTTTTTATATGAACAGGAAGTCTATCGTATATCTTTGTGGTCTCGACTGGATCATTAGAAAAATTGTCAAAAATATAATCAGACACTTTCAAAAAATCTAAAAAACAACTTAAATTTTCTTGATCCCTGTAATCTATCATATCCCATGATAATGCAAGTGACACACTAAATGGTATTCCGAAAGCTACATCTTTAGCTAACATCATTAATGTCTTCTCTGATATTTTATTAGATGATATAACTAAATTCTCGGGATTCATTATGGGCAATCCTTCTAGTGAGGTTATCAAATTTGATGAGCAATTTAAAGCCGATCCCATTTTTTCGGGGGATCCAAATAAATTCTTTAACCTATTTGAATGACAAAGATAATCGCCATCAACTATCTTAGGACCAAATTCCAGGGTTTCCAATAAATTATTTGAACATATAAATCTACCTTTGATGTGACTTGGTGATCCGCTTAATGACGATAGACTATTTTCGGAGCAATTATAAAATCCTCCAACTTCTGAAGGTCCATCAACAAGTGAGGTTAGCATATTATTTTCGCATTGAAAAGAACCACTGATGCTTTTTGGGGATCCGACAAGAGATGTTATTTTATTTGTGGAAATCCTATAATCACCAAGAACTATATCAGGGCCATACTCGAGTGATTCTAATTCATTAAAATCTGCTATAAAGCTTCCGGGTATTTTAGCTGGACATCCCTCTAGGGTTTTGATTCGGTTGTACATGCAATCGAAATTTAATCCGACTGTTATTGGGGATCCTATTAATGAGGTAAGCTTATTTCCCGAGCATCTAAAAGATCCTCCAACATGCTTTGGCACATTTCTCAGCGAGGTTAAAGCATTGTTAGAGCAATCAAAATTTCCAGAGACCCTTTCAATGTTTAATCTGGGGAGTTCTTTCTGATCTGGCCAGAGGCCTCTTGCACAGTCCAGGTCCCCCTCTATTATGATGGAATTATTTTCATCAATCTCCCAGGATCCGGAGACTGACCTTTTTAAAAATCTAAGAGACTGGTCTGATATTTTTCTTGGCATTTTGTTTACACTCTCCCGATGGATTCCCATTTCATTGGTGGGGCGGAATCTAATGAATCATGATACGCTTTTCTTATCTTAACTCCTAGCTCCATATCATTGGGAGTATCTAAAACAGTTCTGTGGTCCACTAAAAAAGACTTTCTTGAGGACCCCTGGTAGCACGGAGAGCAAAGCTGTCCCATTCCTTCGATGTATCCATATCTTAAATTAATGTTGTCCGATATGTTATATTGGGTTTCTTGCCCGCACATAACACATTTTTCCTTAGTGGTGTTACTCATATATTTAGGGTGTTGGTTTAAATACCTAATCTCCCAAGGAATTAATGACTTGTTGCTTGTATATTGCATCAAGTACCTCCTTTCTTCTAACTACCGACGGCTTGGTGTAAGTTTGTCTTTCTCTCAGTTGGTTAATCATTTTAGTCTTATTAACCTTGTTTTTATAAACCTTTAGTGCCTGTTCGATCGATCCGTATTTCGTTGCGTCTACAATTATCATAACTTATATATTTATTTATTGAGGGAATGTTTCTAGGTTTTTAGAAGAAATCCAATCATTAGAATAGAATTCTCTAAGGGAATCAAAATCATGTACTTTTTGAATTTCCTTATATTTTTCTGTAATTACAGATTCGTTATTGATCCTGATTGTTGTTCTTGGTATTATTCCCTGTAATGAGTCGTATTCTAAATTTGACATTATTTCACTCCTTTCGAATTCTATCAAATCCCCATTATTCATTCTTGTTCTAAGTTTTGATGTGACTTTGGTTCCTGTCCTGTATATTTTTGCAATTAGAAATTCTGGAGATATTCTAGAGTGCCCTAGATCAAAAATCTCAACCCCGGACTTTCCTATGTCGCAGAGTTTTCTGTAATCCACAATATCAAGTTCCCATTTGGGTAACTGCTCTTTTGAGTAATCGCTCGTTGCTATCTCGGAAGCTGAAAATATATTAACACCTATCATTGGTATTCTTTTTTGAGATGAAAAAATTACCTAAAACTAAATAATCCATTTCTGAATCTAAAAATCTTATAATAGCATCTTCTGGGTATAATGTAATCGTTTGATCCTTAAAATTAAAAGATGTATTTAATAGTATTGGATAACCTGATAATTCCTCCATTTCTTTCAATAGTCTATGATATCTTGGATTTTCAAACGATGTTACGGTTTGTACCCTTGCAGTGCCGTCTACATGCGTTATAGCAGGTAGATTCCATCCTGGTTTCACTTTAACCACCATATTCATATATGGAACTGGAGAATCTATCTCGAAATACGTGCTGGCTTTATCGAAGGAAACCGATGGTGCAAAGGGTCTAAAAAGCTCCCTCTTCTTTATCACTAGGTTTATTCTATCCTGCATTCCTGGGAATATAGGGGATGCCAATATTGATCTATTACCAAGAGCTCTAGCTCCAAATTCCATCTTTCCCTGAAACCACCCAAAGACATTTCCGGTGTTCAGGAGTTCTGCTGTTTTCTTGATCAATGGGCCAGTCTCCATATGTTCCCATTCAATCCTGTCGTCATATTTAATTATTGAGGATCTCATTTCGGTTATATTAAATGAGGGTCCCTGGTATGGCTCAAATGCTCCCTTCTTTTTTTGTCCCTTCTTCACGTTGATATAGTGAAGACAAGCACCTATAGCAGATCCGCTATCGGACGGAGATAGAGGTATCCATATTTTTTTATATGGCGTATTTTTTTGAATTCCAGCATTTGCTACTCCGTTATAGGCACATCCCCCGCCTAAACACAAATTTTCACTCATATTAAGCTCGTAGCTGTGATTTAATATCTCAAACAATATTTCTTCATATATTTTCTGAACAGAAGCAGCTACGTGCTTGTATTCATCATTTAATGATTCCCCATCCATTCTAGGAGGAAGATCTAATAAATGACACAGGTTCTCGTTGAACATTATCTTGTCTGAATAGTCCCATGTGAAATATGACATATCCACATTCAGATCCCCGTTGCTAAAAGAGATTGTCTTTTTTATTTTTTCGGAGTATATCGAGGGATCTCCGTATGCTGCAAGACCCATAAGCTTGTATTCACCCTCGTTTGGTTTAAATCCTAGATATGCTGTGAAAGCTGAATAGAACAAGCCCAAAGAATGCGGATAGTTTATAGAAGCAATTTTGGTTATTTTATTTTTTTCTGCTTTAGAAATTGTTATAGTTTCATGTTCACCTACCCCGTCAACAGTAACTATGTTACATTCCTCAAAATAGGAGGTGAAATAAGCAAGAGATGCGTGGGAAAGGTGGTGATCTACTATATGTATTTTTCCGTAAAATCCTATCTCTTCGTTCAATATCTTCCATAGCTTTGGAAAACTGTCCCATAAAAAATATTTGATTATCCTTCTAAAGTTTCTGATTGGTTTTTTTCTGAACGTTTTTAATACCCTACTCCTTTTTAGATCTGGATTTTCGTACCAGCAAACAGTGGAAACATCAGATATAGAAATGCCATTTGATTTCAAAAGCCAATCTATGGTTTTCTTGGGGAATGATTTATCACCCTTTATTCCTGTAAATCTCTCCTCTTCTGCTGCACCCAATAAGGTTCCATTTCTGAATAAACACGCAGCGGAGTCGTGGTAATAAGCTGATATACCAAGTATGTACATATGGATATTGTATATGTTAAGATTCTATATGTTTCCATCTATCCTTATTAATGATAGCGGAAATACTTCTCCTTGACATACCAAATTTTTCACCAAGCTGGATCATAGTGAATGATCCGGATTTGTACAAAGTTCTGATTTCTTGAACCTGAGATTCTGTTAATTTAGAGTTTGGGTTTTTTTCTCCACTTAAATAGGGGTTGACAGATTTTTCTTCTTTCATACCCCTATATATCAATTGATGCGAATACGCGCTAATCCCACTCCTTTATCTCCACTACAAGATTGCCAGATCCCTTGATGACCCGATGCCATATTAGTTTAGGAATTGTAATTTCATTGAAATCGAGGGGAAGGGAATTATCCAATTGTATTTTCCAACCGGATCCTTCCAATAATTTTACTGATCTATTCTTAAGATCCCTGTGCCACATGAGCTCTATTGGATCTATGTCCTGTGAAAATTTACGAATCGTGGAATCGATCGTTACAGTGTCTGTGTATGGTTTTTCCACTACCAAAATCCAGGATATGTTTTACCTCCCCATATATGGGCATATCTATTAATCCTACAAGCCCAATATCCTGCTTTAGTCTTGTCCTTCTTCTCCTTGCACTTATGTCTTGCTGCAAAGCTTCTCCTGCGTTCAGGATCGCTAACCTTAGAAGACATCCCGCGAATTCCGAATTGAACCTTAATTACGTTTCCTTTTTTGTTCTTAACATAAACGTAAAACTTTTTAGATCCTCCTCTCATAGGATACCCTAGTTTCACATTCTTTCCTTGGTATTCTGCCTCGTCTAAAATTTCCAATGGCATATCAAGGGGAACGATTTCGTTCTCGTATACGCCAACTAAACCAAGGTCAGTCGCTTCGAAAAGAAGCGATGTTGGTTTATCAACATAGATATTTCCAGAAAGGTATAGATCTCTAGCCTCTTTTAGTAAATCAATATGAGAATCGCTGCCAGGTCTGAATATTGATTCAGCAATACAGATTCCATTTTTGATATGAAATTGTAAATGCTCAGATAAATTTTGATCATTTTGAAATTGATTCATATTAAACCATATTTTTAGATAGCATATCATCTCTGAAAGCAGTTGATTTTGCTAGAGTTTCTTGGAATATAGGTCTACTTAAATCGTTGCCCAGTCCAGCGTTAACGTGAAAAACCGCTTTGAGTGCCGCATCTTTATCAGGAAACTCGTTAGGATCATTAGATCCATACATAGATTTAACTTTAGGATTTTTTAAATTCTCGACGAAATATAAAATTGCAATTTCAGCAGCAATATCTAGATCGTTTAAAGCATCAGGGTTACTTACGAAATCAACGCTTTTCCCTAATTTTCCATATTTGTTATAAAGATCCTGCATCCTTTGGTAGCCAGACTTAAATGTTATTCCATTAAATCCTCTTCCCAAATACTTAGCTCCGTCACCCGGCTGTGTGTTTCCCATTTTTTGGGAAGCACCGGTGGGATCATCTGGACCATAAACCCTATCCCAAAATTTGGTGGTGTCAGCTTTTAGAGCATTAATCTCAGCATCACTTAAGGAAGAAACCCTTTTACCGAAAATTTTTCTAATTCTATCATTATTGGTGTTGGTATAAGGAGCCTCGTTCTGTGGTGCCCACCCAGACTCTTTACCGATAACACCCTGAATAGATGCTCTCATATTTTTATCGGTAATTCCGTGTCTATCCATTGCTTTATTTACAGCTTCTACTCCTTTTTTAACATCCTCTGCGGAAGGAACTTTAGCACCACTTCCTTGTAACCTTTCGCCCCATGTTGCACCGCCACCTTCGGCGTCGCCCCCTATTCCAAAATCGAATCCATATTTTTTAAAAAGATCTCCTACACTAGATAAAGAAGCTGCAACATCTTTTGATGTGCCTGTTGTGTCTTCCCCAGCAGAGATTTTTTTACTGGTTTCTTGCTCGTTTATAAACGGGGTAAATAATTTAAGGTGTTTCATATTAATTTCTAAATTTATGCGGGAACATCATTCTTAATTCGTGCCCCTGGGGTATATCTTTTTTATTGATCCCAAATATTTTTTCTTCTGGACAAGGATCTTCTCCGTTCCATTTAAATCCATTGTTACAAGCCCATGTTTTCATTCCCATGTTATATGATTGCCCTACAGAATAAGGAAATCTCATTCCTGCTTCATTCTCAATGGATTCTATTCTTCCGCTCTTAACAGTGAATGTAATCTCCCTTCCTTGCCTTGATTTAAGTACTATTTTTTCCTCACTCGGATAAGCTTCATATACTTTTAGGTGCTTCATTTTATAGTTATAGTAATTCTATATATCAGATACATAAATTGATCTTTTAGAAACAAAGGGTCCCAAATAAACTAAGATAATAAAAAAGACATGGCAGAAAGAAAATATTTACCCACATTAGCAGAATTGGTTGACAGATTAAGCATTTCTCAATTGAAGGAGGTTTTTATACCACAGCACAAGGAGGAATATTCACAAGAGATAAAAGATATAGTTCATGATATTCAAGTGCTACTTGATTCCAGTGAAAAAGTTAATGCTGAAACAATCAGAGCTATTGTGGTTCTTTCCCAAATGAATCTCCATATTTGGCATAATGAATCTAATTACAGAAAGGGAATAAAGGACGGGAATAACTTAGAACTTACCCATGGATTAAACGGGATAAGAAATACTGCAAAGAACAAGATTCAAGAAATAGTTGGTGGAAGAAAGGATTATAAAATAGATTGCTTAGCCGCGGATTTCAGTGATTGGGAGATTAGCTGGTAATTTTAATTTATATAATACAATTCGGGGTATTCTACTATAACGTGGATACCTCCTTTTTCGTAGGCTGACTTATAGGTAGTTTCAATATCCGCATGATTTTTCAAATCCCAGAAATTAATATTGGGACACATCGATTTAAATTCATCAATATAATTTCCTCTGTGCTGATGTCCCGGATCCAATGGTTTATCAGATCCTTTACCTAATCGAACTATCATATTTGGACTCCATTTTCCATTGCTCATTAAAGTGATCTTGTCAACATGATTAACCAGCTGATTTGTTGCACAGATTAAAAAATCCCAACGTGGATAAAATGTAATAACAAAATCTCCTGCCATTGCCATTCCTAGAGACATTCCCATTTGGGATTCCTCCATCACTGGTACCTCAATCATTTTATCTTTAGAAACATTACCGATTGTGGTACTCATAGGGTTTCCGTGCCACAGAAGTTGTTGTCCGATGAAAACAGTATCTGATTGCTCTCCGAGAAACGTCATCGAATTTGTTAGAGCATCTTTGTAAGGTGTATATTCAGGTTGACTCATATTCTTATTTTATTAAATTAAAAAACCACCCATTTACCGGTTCCGTAATGTGGCCATTCTTTTTCGTATTCATACCAGATAACATTATCTGGAATTTCTCTTTTAATTCCTCCCCAAGTTTCTATTGTAGGCGTGTTAGTTGAAACGTGATTGTCTTCTACAACAAATACGATTGGAAGATCTAGATTTTTAGCATACTTGTGCATCTCATAGAATCCCCCAGTTTCAAAAGCCATGTCACCAATAAAACACCAAACCTTATCGTTTCTTCTTTCCCTTTTATTAGAAAGAGCAACACCGGTTGCTATGGGAATTATTGCTCCAACTATGGCTGAAGCATAAAATCTTTCTTCTTGGCTTACTATTGTGATTGATCTACCAGCAACAATTTCTTCTTCTAACCAAACTGGACATACGCCTTTAATTAAAGCATGATAGTGGGATCTCCACGTGGAAAAAACCCAATCTGTTGGTTTAATTCTTTTCCCTATCTCTATTAATTGATCTTCGTTTCCGCCACTGAGATGAACAGGTCCTTTGATTCTTCCTGCTTCCCAGTGATCTGCGATCAATCTTTCAAATTTCGATAGTTCTTCTTTGGTGTAAATCCCATCGTTGACAATTGGATATTTTTCTAAATTTTTTATCATCGATCTCTTTTTTGTAATATTGGTTTATCAGTTGGCCATTCCATTTGATATTCAGGGTCGTTCCATTTGACTACCCCCTGCTCATCAGCATCAACATATCCATCTTTATAGAATAGATTGTAATGGAACATACAATCAGTTAAAGCATAATGGCCATTCGCAAATCCCGGTGGGACTAACACTTGCTGTCTGTTTTTTTCTGAAATGATATAGGATTCCCAATCACCAAAGGTTGGTGAATTTTTTCTCATATCCAAAACAACAAGATAGATGTCACCGACTGCTGCTTGAACAAGTTTCCATGTTTTGTTGTCGTAGTGAAGCCCTCTTAGAACTCCCTTGTATGATTTAGAGAATCTTCCGTGTATACTTATTTCGTTTTTTTCGTAATGTATATGTCGCATTACCGGATGTTCTTCTGTATGGAAAGTCGTGAATATCTCTCCTCTATATTCCCTATAGATAGAAGGTGTAAATACTGGTACATCGTAACCGAATACTTTAGAAGGTACTTCTATAAATTCATCCCATTTGTTACTCATGATTACATATTATTTGCATATCCTAAAGGGAATCCGTTTCTAAACTCTGCTCCCATCTTAGGTACTATCATTTGATAACCCATTATTAATTCCTTTATTCCTCTATCTATATCCCACTCCGGAGACCAGCCTGTTGATTCAATTTTTGCATTTGATACAATATAATCTCTTTTGTCAGGATCCTCATAATAATCGTTATATGACACAGCAAAATTCTTAACGTGATCCTGTATTTTTTCAAGTAATTCTTGCTTACTTAAATTTGCTGTGGTCAAACCAACATTAAAGATCTCACCTTTATATTGATCATAATTTTCTAACATAAACAAGAAAACATTTGCAACATCTTGAATGTGAATGAAATTTCTTTTAAAGTTTTTCTCAAAAACCACAATGTATTTGTCTGTAATTGCTTTGTATGTGAAATCATTAACTAATAAATCTGTTCTCATTCTTGGCGATACACCGAATACAGTTGCTAATCTAAAGATGATAGCATCAGTGCCTGATTTTAATAAATCTTCAGCATTACATTTTGTTTTACCGTAAATCGATATGGGATTTAATGGAGATTCTTCTGTACATTCTGTTTGGCCAACACCAATACCATATCCGCTATTAGTATTGGGATATAATATTTTTTTACCTTTCCCCGTGGTAAATCTAAAAATATTAAATATTTGTTTATAGTTAATTTCCTCAGCCAATTCAGGTTCAGCATCACATGCAGGAAATCCAACGACCGCAGCTAAAGGGATAATTGCATCGGCCTCATTGCAAAGTTTTTCTAATAATGATTCGTTTCTAACATCACCATGAATGAATTTAAAATTAGGGTTTGGAGTGTAAACCAATAAAGATGTTTGATTGAATATTAATTTATCCAAAACAACAACCTCATGTCCAGCATTTAACATTTTTCCGGTAATAACGGAGCCTAAATACCCAGCCCCTCCTGTAATTAGAATCTTCATATATGTTATAGAGTAAATTTCAAATTAAATCCCCAAAATCCTAATTTTTTCAAGGGTATATTCTGCAATTTCTTTCTGGGTTTCCGCGGTTGTGTGATACCCTGGATCTTTGAAATTTCCATGCCCAAATTCCCTTTCTATATGAAGATCCCTTGTTCTTAAAAGAAGATCGTACGAATATCCAATATTCCTATTTTCCAGCCATTTCATTTCATCTATAGCACCCAGTGAATCGCACATAAAAATAAAATTGATCCGGGATGCTATCATCTTATGGGTCATCGAATATAACATCAGCCTATCAGTCTGTGACTTCCATTGATGACAGTACAAATGTTCTATATAGCTCTTGATTGCTTTTTGTTTTTCTACAACGTCTGGACAAAATTCACCGTAAAGGCCCTCTATAAAATCCGGGGTAAACCACGAACCTAGCCCCGAAAGGGTATCTGATATCATTCTCACATCTTTATTTATGAATTCTAATCCAGAGCTTGTTGAATTTTTATACTGGTATGCCACGTGTGATGCGTCCAAATGAACCCCTGAATTATCTTTTGTTGGAAATTCTATTCTATCAGGAAATGTTGAATTGTAAATTATCAGATCTGGATGGAATTTCATAGCAAATTCTATCTGAGAACAAATACCTCCGTTACTCATTCCACCCCTAGCGATATTGTAAAGGTCACATCCCAATGATTCTGAAACTATTTCAGAAAAATGTAGACCTGGGGTTTCTGGGCTGGAACTCATCCAGCTATCCCCACAAACAAATATTTTTTTATTTTTAGGCATCTATATTAAAAGTACTCAAATATTGTACAAATGTTACATTTTTTTGTTTCGGCAGATCTTTCTATATTTGTATCTATGCAAAGACTTATATTAATTCTCTTTTGTTTAATATCCATTAGATCAAACTCCCAGGTATTAATTATTGGCGCAGATCTTGACAGGGCGGCTAGCCTAATGGCAGATAGAATAATTTATGATGATAAATTGGGATGGGTGATTGATTGTGAAAAACTGGACGAGATTATTAGAATGGATCTGAACAGATTCAGGAAATCAAACGGGCTTAATAAATTAAAGGATTCTGAGAGATGCGACAGTGTAGCTAGGGATCAAACAAGATACATGGTAAAGACCGGTAAATTCTCTCACGAAAGGGATTCCCTCAATTTCACGCAAAGAATAAGATTAGTTATAGGTGGAGGACACTTTGGTGAGAATTTACTTCTCGAAACAACTCCGGTACCCATTAATCTTTACAAAGAAAATTACGAGTATTTAAAATCCAAATATCCAGATTTTAATTTTATGTGGGAATCTGACAGGGCAACGTATACTGCTCTTGTAAGAATGATCATAAAAAAGTGGATTGATTCTCCTCCTCATTATAGGAATTTAATCAATCCACTCTGGCATTATTTTTCGGTTAGTTCAATTTCAACAGGGAAAGATATTTATGTTACCCTTGTTTTTGAAGAATGATTTAAAATTTGTAACATTTAGTTGATCCCCAGTTTCTCTTGCTTTCAAATTTAAATATTCTTCCAAGGTCTAAATTAAATCCGGAAAACTTAAATTGAGGTTTCCATTTTTCGTTTCCTGTGATAGTCACAAAGAAAGCTTTTTCTTTAATCTCTATTGGTTTTTTAGGATCTACCTTAACTGGTTCTGGATTAGTTTCTGCTCCTTTAACAGGTTCTGCCTTTTGAGTATTATTAAAGATTATTCCAGCCTCTATTTCAACTCTTTGGTATTTCTTTAGCTCTTGTTTATTAGCATCGGTCTTGTCCCA